>Ga0180438_10001188_pt1 | contig 46829 bp, 42 predicted proteins | sample SS_ome_12_FD_132455 | JGI IMG/M metagenome (GOLD analysis project Ga0180438, IMG submission 132455) | Hypersaline lake sediment archaeal communities from the Salton Sea, California, USA - SS_3_D_2 metaG | ecosystem: Environmental > Aquatic > Non-marine Saline and Alkaline > Hypersaline >...
CGTCACCCGATCATCTGGGTACCGAAACTCGACAGCCGTACGGATGGACCCGTGTACATGGTTGACCACAGCACGTTTTACCCCGTGTGCCTCAAGGGTGACTACCTGCGAGAATCGGAAGCCACGAAGGCCCCGAACCAGCACAACTTGTACCAGGTCTTCGTCGACCTTACGTACAACTACGTGTGCGTCGATCGGCGACGGAACGCAGTCCTGTCCACAGGATGATCTTTGTGAGTTAAGCCCCCCGGCGGTCAATGAGCCGCTGGGGGCTTTTATGTGCGGCACCTGGTGGGGTGCGAGGGCAATGTGCCAAAGTGTGAGTGGTTCGATTCCGCTCCCGCAGACTTGTCCTCTCGGTGACCGAGGGGGTATTCCAGTAACCCACCCAAGGATTGGGGTATCATTGGCCGGCGGGGGCGTTGGCGGAATCCTCTAGTATCACTGAAAGGTGAAACAATGACCAACAAAGTACGTTACAATGGCGACAACAGCCGACGTGGACTCAGCCCGGCCCTGTGGGGCGATCAAGCCAAAGTCGTGGCCGACCAAGACCTCGGCAAGTGCGTGTTCCAGTTTGAAGACTTCCGCGGCTGGTCGACCCATACGGTCAACACCAACGCCGTCATCCAGGGCAGCGCTGCTTCCTGGAAAGTTATCGCCTCTGATGGCGTTCTCATCAACCCGCCCGCGACCGTCGACCTCGCCACCGGTGAGAGTGGAGTGCTGACGATTTCTGGCGCTGATGCCGACAACGACGAGTTGTATCTCTGCAATCCGTACGAATGGCTGAAGCTCGACGACAGCGTTCCTAACCGAATCAAGTTGGAATGCCGCATGCGCAAAGACGTCCTGACCGACGCCACCTCCAGCTTCTCCTTCGGTCTCACGAAAGTGTCCGACGCAGTGGCAGCGATGTTGACCGATGGCACTGGCGTGCTCGAAGCCAATGTGGACTTCGTGGGCTTCCAGCAGTTGACCGACGACGGCGACGCGATCGACCTCGTGTACCAGGCCACCGGCCAGACGCTCAACACGTTGCTCGCGAATGCCGGCACGATGACCGCCAACACGTTCATCAAACTCGGCCTCGAGTACAACCCGACGCCCGGCGATCTGAACTGCCTGAAGTTCTACATTGACGGCGTTCACGTCAACCGCGTTGCGAACACGGTCAGCGCTGCGGACATCGCCGCCGCCACGTTCCCCGACGCCGTAGCCGTTGTCCCGGTCTTCGGGTTCATCATGAACGGTACCGGCGACGCTTCCTATCCGGCCTTGGATTGGATCGCCGCGGGACAATGGTTCGAGAACTGAGTCTGGTTTTCTGACTTACAACTACGACACCAACTAGCCCGGTCCTGGGTCCTCCGGGACCGGGTTTTTTTTGGAGCACAAGCACCAATGGCAACGCCAATAGCATTACACGACGGGACTGGCATAATAGCCGAAGTACCCGGAAAAGGTATCGTCCTAGCAGCCGGCGATTCGGTTCCAGCAGACGCGTCTGTTGGGTATTCCCCTGGATGTTTGTTCATTCAGATGGATGGTACTTCGGTAAACACCGTACTGTACGCGAACATCGGTACAGTCACATCGTCGAACTTCGACGCGCTACAGGGCGATTGATAGCCCGCACGTACGCTTTCTTGTCAGCAGGCTAGAGAGAGGCCGGGCATTCCGCCCGACAAGATCATCACACTCTGATGTAAAAAGGAAACTGTTATGGGTTCTGCAAACATTCTCCGATTACTCGAAGCCGCCCTGAACGGTGGAGCCGAATCGCTTGACCTCGTGTCCGGCGATGTTCTGAAGGTTCTCCCAGAGACAGACGACACTGGTTCGATCAATATAGGCGACGGCACAAACGATATGGACGTCAAGGTATTCCTTGGGTCCTCGGATGAGTTCATCCTGTTCGACGTCGGCAACAGCCGAATCGACGAAGGCGCGGACGGCAAAGGCGTGGACCACAGGTTCTTCGGCGAGACCGCTTCGAGCGTCATGACATGGGACCAGTCCGCCGATCAGTTGGTGTTCGATAATGCCGACATCCAGTTGGGCGACAACGACCAGCTTCGGCTTGGCGACGCCACCAGTGGTGACTTGGCACTCACTTGGAACGGCACGTTCCTTCAATGTGGTCCGGCCACCGGCATGTGGGTTGGTGCTCCGAGTCCCGCTGACCCGAACTACCATGCCACCGCGTATGATTTCTATGATCACTTCACCATGGCTCCGAGCGTTGGCGCGACTGGCGTGTGGCTCGAGACCAAGGTCGACGCCGACACTGACGGTGGGGAAACCTACACGCTGGCCGACGACGGTGTTGGCGGATTGTGGGAGATCGTTACGAACGACGCCGACAACGACAGCGAGGCTTTCCAGGCCAACGGCGAGATGTTTAAGCCCGCCGCGGGCAAGACCATCTGGTTCGAGTGTCGGTTCAAAGTGGACGACGCTGGTCTCTGTGAATACTGCATCGGCCTGGCCGAAGCGGTTGCCGGCGACGGTATCGACTCCCCGGATGACTGCCTGTGCTTCGTGAACCAGGATGGTACGAGTGACGAGACGATCAAGTTCGTTGGGGACAAGGCCACGGCCCAGGACCTGAACGACACGAGCGTAACGCTTGTGGATGACACGTTCGTCACGGTTGGGTTCAAGGTCAATGGCGTGACCAGCGTTGACGTCTATGTCAACGGTACGCTCATCGCCGCAGCCGCAGTTTTGACCGCGAACATTCCGGTTGAAGCGTTGTCCCCGATCGTCTCCATCCGAAACGCGAGCGCCGCTGTTTCGACGCTGACCATCGACTACATCAAGTGTGTTCAGTTGGTGTGATGATTTGTACGATGCCCCTGCCCAAGGTAGCGGCAGGGGCGTCGTTTTTTTGACGACATCTAGCAAAGGAATGAAAATGTTGACGGACCTTGATCGACCATTACCCGAAGATCACGAAGCCCTACTCAAGACAGCCCTCAAGCTGGAACCCGATCACCTACTACCACACGAAGTGGTGGAGTTGTATTGGGACGCCACGCGCACCGCGCGCAGCATGTGCTGCAACATCGGTGTTGAAACGCTGGTAACAATCTGCTTGCTCGCCAACAGGGCCACGCCTGCTGCCCCTGTCTCTTTCCTGGACATCTGCAAAGACGTCAAGGTCGGGTCGAGGGTACTGGCGCGGTTCCGTGGAGAGTGGAGATGGGGAGAGTACTTCGGGAACTTCAGCAAGCGCATCCAGGTCCAGATTGATGACGACACGGCCGAGGTTCGGGAGTTCGCTCCCACCTCGGTGCGTTTGCCCTCCAGAGCAGAATTGAAGATGATCGGGGAAGTGTGATGTCCTATAGGCTGCAGTGTTACGCCGAATTCAGCGGGCGGTTCAACAACGACTCTGTCAAAGGCGGAGACCGTGGTAAGCCGGCGCAGTTGACCGTCACTGGCGACGAGTACAAGTTCAGAGACGTAGTGGCTGCTAACACCAACACGCTCGTCTATAACGACAACCTTGGTGGGTTTGTGTTCCTTTGGATACAAACAAACAGGGTTGTGACCATCGAGTTGACTACAAGCGGCACCAACACCGAGGCGCTCAAGGTCGAACTACCTGGTGGACTTGCCGGCACAGATGGTGTGCTCCAATTCGGCGTACCGTTCATTCTTGGCAGCGATGACACGTACGATGCAGATGCCGCCGCCGCACGGATCGCCACCATCCGCATTTACAATGAGGACACGACCAGCGGCAACGACGCGATCGTCAAGTGCCACGTAATCAACTGAGAGGCGCACGATGGCTGAGTCCACATTATCCCTCACGTATTCTGACGTTCAGTATGAGGTCGGGAAGTTCCTTGGTTGGGACCGAACGGCCGCAAGCTGGACGGCGACGCAGAACACAGACTTCACTTACGTTTTGAAGCGAGGTCTTCGTCTATTCTATTTCCCGCCCTCGCAGGAACAAGACAAGCCGTACCACGAGTGGTCGTTCCTTCGCAAGTATGCGAACGTCACCTTGGTAGATGGCAACTCCAGTTACACCCTCGCAGACGACTGCGGCGGGACGGTGCTCGACTTCAGCGCCACCTACGCCGCTGGATCTGGTCGCCCGCGCCTACGGTCAATCCCCGAGTCCGAACTGCGAGCGCTTCAGTCGTACTCGAACCAAACGAAGAAGTGGCCACTGTACTACGCAGTTCGCAACCAGGCGATCGCGAACACCGGCCAGCGCTACGAGATGCTTGTCTACCCAACACCTGGCGCGACCCAGGTCAATGCAACCATATCGTATTCGTACGTCTACGTTCCCAACGTCATGGCGACAGACGCTGTCTACCCAGACGGCGGCGGCATGTACTCCGAGGTCTTACTGTCTGCAATCCTTGCCGCGGCCGAAGCATCGATCGACGATGACCCCATGGGCAAACACATGGAGCGCTTTGGTCTGCTCATCACAGCAGCCGTGCGTGACGACAAGAATAAGAAGCTGACAGGCACGGGAGCGAACCTATGAACTGGCCAATTGAGAACCGAGCAGAAGACAACCAGGTCGATTACTTCTACCTGCGACGCAGGGTTGCGAAGTACCTTCATGGCAACTACGACATCGCCACGATGGATGACGAGCAGCAGGAAGAGATAAAGGAAGTCATCAACCTCGGATACATGCAGTATTGCTTCCCGCCGATCCTCCCGCCCGAGGTTGCCGCTGGGACGTCGTACGCGCACGAGTGGTCGTTCATGCGGCCCAAGTGGGAATTCGAGACAGTTGCCGATCAGCGACGGTATGATCTACCGCGTGACTGGGAGCGACCCATTGGTGACCTGTGCTACGTGAACACCAACTCGAATCAGTATGTGCCGATCAAGTTCACGTCGGCCTCGCGTCTGCGATCGATCGAATACCAAACTGACTACAGCACCTACCCCGAGTGGGCAGCCCTTGAGATCATCGAGAGCGTTGGTGCTGAGCCACAGACACAGGTCCTGGTGCTACACCCGACACCTGACTCGACGTATCAACTGGCCATCCAGTATCAGTCGCACTCAAAGAGACTGACCGAAGACGAGCCGTACCCAGTTGGTGGGCAGTTACACGGGCCGGGCATCCTGGCCAGCGTGATGTCCGCAGCCGAGCACCACAAGAACAACGCGCACGGGCACCTGCACGATGCCTTCATTCGCGTTCTTGCATCGAACGTGGTGCGTGACCAAGAGCGTGGAGCCACGCTGCTCGGTTACAATGGCAACCACCAGGATGAGATCTGGGGGCGCGGCCAGCTTCGCCAAAAGGGCGGGCTCTACTATAATGATGTGACCTATAATGGAAGTACATATTCCGGGTGATCAATGATTGAATGCAAGCGATGTCACGAAGACAAATGCGAAGATATGTTTCCAAAGTGCGCTCGAAAGAGCAACGGACGACAAAGCTGGTGCAAGGCGTGTAACTCTGAGTACGGCTCGAAAAAACGTTCCGAAAACTGGGAAGACAACTACTTCAAGCGCTTGTGGAAGGTCTATGGATTAACCAAAGAGGCATTCAGCGAACTTTTAAGTGCCTGTGACGGCTTGTGCCAATGCTGCGGAATTGAGATGGAACGACGTGTGTCTGCAAGCAAATCTTCAAGCACATTGTGTGTTGATCATGATCATATTACTGGTGATGTGCGCGGTCTTTTGTGCAGGAATTGTAACATGGCATTAGGGTGTATCGGACACGATCCTAACGTCGCCAAAAACATGGCCAACTATCTCTCTTGATGATCGGAACACAACATGGCCAGGAAGCTCCAACCTGTCAATGCATCCTTCCCAATGGGCGGGATGGATGTTAGGTCTCAGAAAATTGCACAGCCGAATGCAACCTCACCTGACCTGCAGAACGTTCGATCATACGATACCATCGAAGACAGGTCCCGCGGTGGGCAACGCCCAGGGCTGACAAAGTACACGGCTAACGCCGCCGTGGCCAATACACGCATCCAGGATATCGGCTACACGGTGTTCGTGAACAACACCGCTCCAACTGCGACCTCCATAGGCGTCCGAAACACCGTCTTAACGGCCGTGTGCGACGGGAACGTCTACACATTCAATACGAGCGGCTTCACACTCGCCACTGGCGGATCAGGCGCATTGTCGAACGCCGCTCCCTGCGTCTTTTCCAGCGACGCGTTCGGGGTCACCTACTACGCAGATGGTGTGAACCAGGTCAAGTTCACGGCGGACAACACGACCGTCAACACATGGTCGACAACCGCTGGTGACTTCCCCACCGGTGGGGTTGGGATTATGCCGCGCCTGATCGCCTCCTGGCGCGGGCGCATTGTGCTGTCCGGCCTGCGAACGGATCCCCACAATTGGTTCATGTCCAAGCTCGGCGATCCGTTGGATTGGGACTACGCTCCTGTCGCTGTCACCGAGGTTCAGGCCGCACAGGGCGGCGTTGGATACGTGGGTAAGCTAGGAGACGTCATCAACTCCCTGGTGCCGTATAACGACGATGTGCTCGTTGTGGGCTGTGACAAGTCTATCTGGCAGATGGCCGGCGACCCGATGGCTGGAGGCAAGCTCGACCTCATAACCGACAAGATCGGCATGGCGTGGGGGCGTCCGTTCTGCCGCGATCAGCGAGGCACAATGTTCTTTTTCAGCACCGGCGCGCGCATCTATCAGATGCAATGGGGTGGCAAGCCCGAAGAGATCTCCGAGGGAATCAACCCAGAGATCAAGGCCACCGATCTGAACACCAGTATTGTGCGCATGGTGCACGATGATGACCGCGATGGCTTCCATGTGTTCATCACGCCGCTCACCGCTGGGGCAGCCGAGCACTGGTTCTACGACCAGCGGTCCAACGGTTGGTTTAAGGACGTCTACGCCTCCAACGACTTCAACCCAGTGTCGTGCCTACGGTACCTGGGTGACAACGAACGCTTCACACTGATCGGCGGCGAGGATGGATACGTCCGGTACACAGACGACACTGCCTACACAGACGACGGCACCAACACGACTAGCTACGTGGTCCTTGGCCCGTTCATGTCTGATGGTGCACACTACCCGCACCTGATCACCGAGATCCAAGGTATCCTCGACTCGAGCAGCACCGGCATATTGTACGAGATCCTGTCTGGCGACTCGCCCGACGCAGCGCTGGCATCCGCCGCCTCGCCGTTCGTTGGGGAGGGCACGCTCGGTGCCGGCCGCAGTCTGTCGTTCCAACCGCGCGAGCGATCGTTCTACACTTACATCAAGGTCGGGCTCAAAGTGAACACGGCATGGGCAATGGAAGAAGTCAGAGCCAGGATGTCTGTGATCACCAGTTCAAGAGGAAGGTCTCTCTGAGATGGCATATGGATATGTACCTCCAGGTCGCATCGTTGAGCTTAACAACCTTGCCAGGTTGCGTAGACTCAATGGTGCATTTCACGGTGCCAAGGGTGCCGCGATTCGTTATGACCTGCTGACCAACGAGCGCCTGCTGTTCAACGCCTCGCCGACGACGTCGGACGTGATACGTGGAGCATCCAACTATCTGTTCCGCTACGGTGGACTCACACCGGAACAGTGGGGCCAAGTGTCGCTCGAACTGATCGATCCACCTGGCAATGCAGACCTGGCAGAGGACCTCGACGGCGTCAACACGGTCGTACACTTCCCATACACGACCACCAACACGTCGCTGCAGCAGGGCTTCGAGCTAGACGTCACTACGCTGTATCCTGTCTACGTGGACATGACAGCTAACACCTGGCACGTCAATATCGTGTTCAAGATGGACAGCGATATGAGTGTTGGGCCGAAGCTCAATCACATCTTTGGTGCGAATGGTCTGGACGGCGTTGGCTTGTTCGTGGATGGCAATGATCTCAGGATCCGCGCGAATGATGACCTAAACTACTCGTGGACCACCGACGTCGCCCCGGTCGCTGACGGGTGGGCAGGCGCGTACCACAGAGTCTTGCTTATCAACAACAGCGGGTACCTATCTGTTTACGTTGACGGCACACTGCAGGTAATGCAGGATTCCTCGGGCGCGCACACGGCTACCGTCATCGAGCTTGGTCTCACGGGAACCCCAAAGTCACCGCCGGCGGCTGATTGGGTAATTGGCAACGCATCTGCCCACGTCAACACGATGACCTTTCATCAGACTGACCAGACCACCAAGTACTACCCAATGAGGTACAAGTACATTGCGGTTGGTGACGCACTGACTGATCCGGTCATCCTCAACTCTACGATCCAACTGACCGAACCAAGTCAGCAAGAGTCGTTCACCGAGACCCAGGTGCGGCCCGTGATCGTCGTCAAGTCCACACAGGAAGACGACACGGCATCTGGCTACAAGTACCCGGTCAACATCGGTCTGCAGTATGGGACCGCCGGTGCGATTGACCTGCACTACAATAACACGCGCATCGCGTACCTGGGTGCCGATGGGATCCAGGCTGGCAAGTACGTCCAGGGTATCATCGCTGAGAACACAACGCTCGACGACATTCTGAACGTCGAGTACGGTGTGCGCACCGATCTGGGCGTCTCCCTCACGATCACCATGCCCACGTTCACCAACGTGGCGGCTGGCTCGCACCTGTATTTCTACGACCTCGACGGCAGCGCGTCCAGCGGCCCTGTCACGATCGACATGGACAATGCGAACACCGGATACACGATCAACGGTGAGAGCACGGCCCAGGTCTACATCAGCCAGGACTGGGGAGCGATCGAGCTTACGAAAGACGCACGCAACGAGAACAACTGGCTGGCCGTCTCGCACGCGCCGTCCACGTTTGACTACGTTGAGTCGCTCGCTGCCAACACCACACTGGCTGTGCCCAGCGGGCCTGGCGTGTGTGTTGTGGCTACAACCGGGGCTGCGAGCAGAACGGTCAAGCTACCGATAGCGAACACCTGCCTGGGCAAGACCTTCTTCATCAAGAAGGGCGACACGTCTGGTGGCAACATTTGGCTGAATATTGGTGCGGTCAGCGGCGTGTTCGACATGCCGTCTGTGACGAGCCATCAACTCTATGGCCGGCACGACGCCGCGATGTATACCAGCGACGGAACATCGTCCTTCAAGACCTGGCGGATGTGCCAGTCTGGTTCTGAGGATGTGCGCACGGTCACCGCCAACACGACGATGGACCACTCGTACACCCAGCACTTCATCTCGAACAACCCGACAATCACGATGCCAACTTCGATCACCGGACAGGGCCGCGTGTCGTACTACAAAAAGATCGGTGCCGGCAACTGCATCCTCGACGGGTACGGCGGCGAGATGGTGGACGACAACACGGCGTTCACGCTCCGCGGAAAATACAAGGGCCTTGCGCTGATCTCGAGATTCGGTAGCTCGTGGTCGACCATCGGATACGTTAACGACAACCTGCACGCCGTCAACACCACTTATACCGTGGCGTGGCCATGCCGCGTGGTGCTCGCTGATGCCTCGGGCGGCTCGTTCACCGTTACGCTGCCAGCAGCAAACGACTATGGCGACACGTGGTGCGCGGTCAGGAAGATCGATTCGTCTGTCAACACCGTGGTCATCGAGGGCAGTGGTGCCGAGACGATCGACGGCGACCTGAACCGAACACTCAACGAGCAATGGGACATGCTCGAGTTCGCATCTGATGGCACCACCTGGCACGTTGTTGGAACAGGCGACCACGTGCCCGACTTCGCTGTCAGCAACTCGCTCAACGTTAATACCACAAACGGCATCGACATCAACCCAGGGTCGGACACTGACGCGGACCTGATCACCGTTGGTGTGACAGACGCGCCGACCATAAGTTGGGATGAGTCGGAAGACGCGTTCGCCTTAAGCAAGTCGCTTAACCTTTCGGCGGATTTGATTTTCACCGGCAGCGACCAAGGTTTGCCACATGGTGAAATCTATGCGTTTGACACGAACACGACGATCACAATCAGTGGTACCGGCATCGCGAATAAGGTACAGGTTACATCATTCGCCACGGACGGTGAATCGTCAAATATGACGCCTGACCACACAAACGATCATATCACCGTCGTCAAAGCTGGCAAGTATCTATGTACCGTGAGTGTCGCAGCGGAGAGCATTGGTGGAACACCGTATGAAATTGGTTTAGGTGTGTTCAAGAACAACGGAGCCACCCACTTCCAAAACTTGCATGCCCATCGTAACCTTTCGGGTGGTGGTGTCGACGTTGGGTCGATCTCCATGTCTGGTATCATCGACCTCGCGGCCAGTGACACAATTGAAGTCTGGGTGTGGAATGAGACGAATACAAACGATGTCATCGTTGACGACATCACTCTTTCGCTTGTTCATATTGCTGGGACCTAAAATTGAGAATTCCACAAGCCAACCTGATAATCCACTAGCGCAAAAGGATTTCGCTGGTTACAATAACTACTGACACACAAAGGGGAAAACAATGGCAGGTACAGCAGGTTTCGGGAAAGCATTTGATTTCAGTGCAGCCGAGGGATATTTCACCGGCGCGCTGGACGAAATGAAATCCGTTGGGGATAAGGCTTCTGATAGCGTATCCAGGGTTCCCGGGGAATACCAGCAGATCGCGAACAGGTACAACCAGCGAACTGCCAAGCTCACTGGAATGCTCGAGGGGTTCGGCGATGTCGAGCGCGAAGAACTGTCAAAGCAATTCGAGCAAGCAAAGGCTGCAAAGCAGCAGGAATTGATCGGCCGCGGGATGACCCACGGCTCCGCATATGATGCAGCCATGCGTGGTCTCAATCACGACTACCAGGCCAACCTGCGCGCTCTCAATGCCGATCTCCGCAAGCAGCAAATCGGATATCAGACCCAATGGACTAGCGACGCACTCGCCGCTGCCGGTGTGGTCCCCGAGTCGCGCCTGCGCACGGCCGACGCCCAGTTCGGTTTCGGCAAAGAAGGTGCTCTAATGAGAGAACGCGTTGGCCAGTACAAGTCCGCGATGATCTCCCAGCAAGGTGGGCCAGGTACGCTTGGTTACAGTGCCGGCTCGCAAGGTGGCGGTGGTGGTGCAACCTCTGTCAACTACCCCGACCGCGGCAGGCCGAGCTCCAGCCGTTCGTCCGGTGGCGGAGGCGGTGGTGGCGGCGGTGGAGGCGGAGGCGGTGGTGGTGGATCCACCGGCAGCTTCCTGAACCCTGGCGGCGGGTGGTACGATTACTTCGCCAACCAGGCAGTCAACCAGCAGAACCAGGCCAACGACCCGAGCCCGGAACGGAGCACACCGTACCAGCCGCGCGACGATGGTGGCGGACAGCCTGGTGAAATGCAAGAAAACCCGTACTTCACTCCATATCCAAAGGGCTCGAAGCTGGAAGAGGAATTCATCGAAGAGCAAACAAGAGCAGGCAACTGGCCCCCTAAGTGAAAGTAAGAAAAAATGCCCAGGAATCCTTACAAGCGCAACTCCTTTACGCCTCCTTCTCGCGGTATCCAAGGTACCGTCAGCCGATCATTTCGTACGCCGGCCGAAGACCGCATGCGGTTCGCGAAGGAGCGTGAGGAAAGCGGCGAGGCCATGATCGGCGACCTGTACGGGTCCACACGTGGCATGGACAAGACCGAGTACGGATATCAGACTCGCTACCTGGGCGACCAGGTGGCTGAGTTTGACGCGCGCATGGAACACCTCAACGGCGTCAAGGGTCGCATGGACAAGACTGGCAGCGACCAGTTGAATGCGATCACAAAGAAGCACGTCGCACTCCAGAAGGCCTATGCCAACGGCCGCATCAATCAACTCGAGATGTTCCGAGGCGCGGCCCAACTTGGCCAGCAGTTGGGCACGTTCAACTGGAAGGGTCACGTTAAAGGCAAGGGTGCTGTGGTCGGCGACATCTATGATGACGAAGACACCGGCATGGTGATGCACAACACGCCCGAAGGCCGGCAGCCGATCGGCTACACCAAGAAGTACGTTCAAGAGAACACCTACACCGATCCTCGCACCGGCATCACTATCGTACCAACTGCTCCTGGCAAAGACCCGAAGATCTATCGCGGTGACGAGATCGACTCCACCGACTTCCCGGCTCCAGACAAACTGTACTCAATGTATGAGAAGGTCAGAGGCGAGTTGTTGGAGAATCCGGCGTCCATGGACATGTCTCCTGAGGATATCGATGAGGCAGCGTGGAACAGAGTGAACGATGGTCTCAACAGGTCCAGGCTGATGTGGGCCAAGCTGACAGGCAGAGAGGGCCAACTGACCGGTGCCCAACAGACCGAACAGGTGGAAGGTGAGATGAGCGATCAGCCCGCTTCACTCTCGCCCGCTGTCAAAGCCGAGATACTGAAGAAGCAGCAAGAGGCTGCTGACAAGGCACTCAAGGCCAGCGAGAAGGAACAAGAGAAGGCAGCGAAGCCTGGCACCAAGGCCAAGCCGAGTGACAGCATGAAAGCCTACGGGCCGCAACTCAAGAACGCGATCGCCGCGGCCGGTGGCGACAAGGACAAGATCGCCCAGGCGAGGGCTGACTACTGGGACCAAGACCCCGAGTTGAAGGCACGCTATAACAACCCGCTCCCACTGAGGGGCGGAATGAAACAGAGTGACCTGACAGAGGGCACGGTCTATATGGTCAACGACAAAAGCGACAACAAAATCAAGCGAGTCGTTTACCTGAATGGCAAGCTGATGGAGTTGGAACAACCAGGCGTAGCGCCGCCGCGCGGACCAGCTACAAGAGCAGATGACCCTGGAACAAGGCTTCGTGGAGCAGCCCCAGGATTTTATTGAACCACTGACAATCTAGCAGTTCGAGGAACTAATGCCGAACATCATCTCCTGGGACAACATCAATCAAGATGTTGATTCCCTCTCTCCCTCATTGACTAAAGTCGACAACGATCGCTACAAACGAGACGAGTACGGCAACTGGGTGGATACGCTTGACGGCACAACGCACAGGCGTAATCCGCTCGGCTCTAAGGAAGTCAAGTTTGAGAATATCGTACAAGAGCCCGACCAGCCAGGCTGGGAAGGCCCGAAATACGGTGACCCTGAGGCATTCAAACGCGGCCAAGCATCCGCCGATCAGGACTACACCCGGGCCAAGAATCTTCATCACAGGATCTACGGCAAAGACCTAGGCTTCTCCGAAGAGGACTGGGACAAGGCCCGCGCCGCCGCCAGACGAGGCCGTGAGATCGCCGCCGACGACCGCCCTGGTGGAGCAGCGGCCTGGGGGTGGAATCTCCCCAGCTTCCTAGCCGGTCGTGGTGGCGAACAGGAAGGCATCAAAGATGTCGACCCCCGCTTCAAAGAATACCTCCTCGGCGGCGTCGCTGACGGCATGCGCGAGCGAGCCAAGCGTGGTGGCCCCTTTGGTGCAGCCCAGACCATCGGCCGCGGTGTGCAAGAGTCTGTCATCGACACCGCCCGCTCGATCCCTAACGTAATGCGAGCCCTGGGCATGATGAGCCCGGAGTCGGCCGAGCGATTGAAGACGGTCAATGAGATCGCCGGCCTTAAGTACCAAATGGATCCCGGGTCCTACTCTGGCGAAGGGATCGTCGCCCGTGCGCTGGACGCGTCTGTCAAAGAACTGACCGGCGTCGCGCGCGTGAGTGGTCAATTCCTACAGATGGCCGCAGGTGCTGGCCTGGCGCAGAAGGCCGGTCAGGTCATCGGTGCCGCTGGTGGTACGGCTGTTGGACTCTCGCCCGAGGCAGCCGGCGCTACCGGTGCACTCACCGGGCGCGCGGCCGGCACGGTCGGTGGCCCGGGCCAGATGTTCGCACTCACCTTCCCGCAGAGCTATGACTTCGCGAAGGATGAGATCGGCCTCACCGAGACTCAGTCTCGCTTCTTTGGACTGGCCTCTGCCAGCATCCAGGCCGCGATCGAGAAAGCACAGATCGAAGGGCTGCTGTCCAAGTCTCTCAGCCAGGCCGCGGGTGCAACGCTGCGTCAGCGCCTGAAGAAGTCAATGGCCAACATCGCCCGACAGGTGGCTACGCAGACCACAGAGGAAGGTCTCCAGGCCGCGGTCGATCCGATGGGCAAAGAGATCATCGACGTCCTGCGAGGCGACGGGTTCGAGATCACCAAGCCGCTCGAGGCAATGGTTGACGAGATGGGTGCCAGCGTTCTGTCCATGGCCGTGCTAGCTACGCCCGCTGGACTCGGCGGACTCGCTGGCGGCAAACGGCTGCACCAGAACAGAGAAAAAGCCAAAGAGTGGATGAGCAAGAGCGAAAACGCTTCCAAGATAGCTGAGTTGATCACTAGTGGGAAGCTGGGGACTAGTAGGAAGCAATGGGCTCAGCTTCCCCAGGAACTCCAGAAGCTGGCCGGTGAAGGCAGGTACCTGAGCGAGGGCAACCGGCGAGAGGCCTTGGACACGATCCAGGAGGCATACAAAGAGGCAGTCGGCTTCAAGGCTGTGATGGACCACGTACGCGCCGCCGCCAAGGCCAAGCAGCCACCTGTCGAAGAGACAATCCCGGAGCCGCCGCAGCCGACTGGCCCGCCGCAACTGCCGGGCGCAGAAGCTGGCGTACAGATGGAAGGCAAAGAGTACGGTCAGCGCCTCGACAAGGATACCAAGAGGATCGCCGAGCACCTGAAGAAGTTCGTACGCGGCAAGGAGACCGCGGAGGAGCGACGGGCGCGCATGGACATGGCGCGCGCGTTGGCCGAGCAACTGTTAACGGAAGAGGTCGGATCGATCCGCGCCGTCCAGGGCGGCACGCCAGGCAAGGGCGCTCTCGAGCAGCGGCTGAAGCCGAAAGAGGACATCACCGAAACCACCGTCGATGAGGCCAGAAAGATCACTGGTGGCAAGTCCATCATGAACGAGAAGAATCTGTACGGTCCCGATGGCATCATGGACAAGGCGACCAAGAATGCCAAGAAGCGGATCGGCCTGCGCAAGATCACGGCACTCACACGCAAGGCGATGAGCAAGCTGAAGTCCAAGATCAAGGGCGACAAGTACGGCGACCCGTTCAAGGCGGGTTCGCAGTTCGAGCAGGAACTCAACAAGCCAGGCATCCGCAGGCTCGCAGAGCGCGCCGCTGATGACGTGGTGCGGTTCCTCGACAAAGAGGGCGGCGACCGGTTCGGCAACTACTACGAACAGCAGAACGTAGAAGAGGACGCGATCATCTCCGAGCGCTTCCCCGAGTTTGCTGGCGATACGCCGTACGCTGCGGCGCTCAACCAGTTCCGGCGCGGCGTCATCAACGCTGTTGCGTCAGCCCAGACCGAACTGTCGAAGAATACCGAAGAGACCATCGGTGTATGGGAAGCCATCCGCAGCACCGGCAAGCTCCCGATGCTGTTCGAGGGCGAGGCGAAGGGAGAGGGCCGCCCCATCTTCGCGCTGCCCAGGCCCGCAGACTCGAAGGCCGAGGGCCTCTACCCGGAACAGTTGGAGCAGATCATTGAAGTCGCCCAGGAGTTACTGGACGCGACGCCAGACGACGTGAAGGCCATACTGCGCGGCGACGCCCCTGTGCCCGATGGCCTCACGAAGCTGAGCCCCGGCAAGAAGGGTCAGCCGGTCAAGACGCTGAACCACTACATCTACGACTGGTACGGGTACAAGTACGTCACCGGCTCCATGGTGCGCCGTGCGTTCACATCGTCCAAGGGCCTGGTTGGCAAGATGGCCGTTGAGTTGATGAAGGATGGGGCGGACGTATTTCGAGCGCGAATCAGAACACCGTTCGAGGTGGGCGGCGGCACGTCGATGTCCAACAAGGCAGAGAACTACAGGATCATTGACAAGATCCTCGCCATGTTCACGATGGACGTAGGCGGACGGCAGCAGCCAGACATACAGAAGATTGTCGAGTGGCTCAACGAGCGCGTGCCAGTCGAAGAACTGCAAGCCCGCAGAGAAGAGTTAGGGTTCAATAAACACTCAGCCGCAACAATCCGCGACATCATCGACACTGTCTGGGTCGCGGAAGGGCAAGAGGACACAGTTCCTCGCACGTTCATCTTCGGCCCGAAGGTCGGCGCGTACATGCTCAACAGGATGTCGGACGCCGATCCTCGCAACGCCGACTACAACACGATGGACGTATGGGAGTCGCGGTTCTGGAGATCACTGGTCGATGACGTACTGAGCAAAGAAGCTGGCATCTCGAGCGGTGCAGAGCGCAAGGTGTTCATGCGCCTCGCGCGCGAGTTCGCCCAGGTTATGCAGGAGCGCGGGCGAGACATCAGGGTCTCTGCCGGACAGGCGGCGCGCTGGTACCTCGAGAAACAGAAGGCCGCGGACGCAGGGTACGCGAGCGCCGGAGAGATTGAGACGATACCGGCCCATACGCTGGCCAAGATGAAGGACTGGGAGCACATTCAACTGGGTGCCCAGGAGACCGGCAACATCGGCGACCAGATCGTGCACGCGATCGTCGGCGAGGATCGTGCCCTACTGGACGTAGAGGCAGAGGACCAGCAGAAGGAGACGCTGCCCAAGAAGCAGGCCGACCGCATGGAGAAGGCCGCCAAGCCAAAGGCCAAGCCCAAGACCAAGCCCAAGGCGAAGGAGGCAGTCGAGCGGTCGACCGAGGAGCCCGGCAAGGGACGCCCGGGCGTGCCAGCCAAGTACGTGCGCCCCAACGGCAACGTCACACTGTACCGGTACTCGCGCCAGGATCGTGGCGACACGTACGAGATCGACCCGGAGAAAACTCAGCCGCAGTCCTACAGCCGCCGCGACTACGAGGCCGCCGGGACCAAGCGCACGTTCTTCTACCTGGACCCGGAGCACAAGGAAGCCATCATCGGCAACCAACTGTACGGTGCAGAGGTATCCGCCGACCGGATCTACAACCTGAAGGAGGACCCCGACCAACTACTCAAGAAGCACAGGTGGGGCGTCAGGGCAGACATCGACAAGATCCTGCGCGTGCTGAAGGAAGAGGGCTGGGCCGGTGTGCACTACTCCACGGCAGGCATGGACCTGGTCAACCTGTTTGAGAAAACGACCGGCCAGTCGATCGAGCAGCCGGGCGACTACGCGCCGCCGAGCGAGCAGCCAGCGGTGGCCACCGCCCCGCAGATGAAGGAAGCGACGCGCATCTCCACACCGCAGTTGGTGGCGTCCCTGTTCCAGAAGGCCGGTGGCCGCGTTGTCGGCAGCATGGAGCAGATCCTGAAGAACGGCAAGATCCAGATGATGATCCGCGCCTTCAAGGGCTCGGACATCGACACTGGCCTCGAGGAGATGGCGCACGCCATCCGCCGCCTTGTGGTGACGCGTGACCTGACCGCAAAGCAGCGCGGCTTCAGCGACGACCTACTCACCGCGATCGAGAAGCGCTTCGGTGTGGTGAACGGCGAGTGGACCGTGGCGGCCGAGGAGGCGTTCGCGCGCGAGTACCGCCAGCGCTTTGCACAGGGTGCCAAGGGCCTGAAGGTAGCGTCGACCAAGCTGGGCAAGGCTTATGATCGGCTCAGCACGTACCTCACCAACTTCTACAGTAACATCAAGCGCGGACTGTTCGGTGACCAGGAAGTGTCCAAGGAGATGGACCTCCTGTTCGCAACTCTGATTGAACGCCGTGCGCGCATCGCCCGCGTGTCATCGGAAGAGCAGAAGGTAGTAGCGCAGGCGCACCTGAACGTAGACGGCCTGATAGGCAGTCTGAAGGGCGGTGGATTTACGTTCGACCTATCTACAGGCAAGCACGCAGAGACTGGGTACGCAGTCGCCCCGAGCAAGGCAAGCGAGTTCATTTTCAGGGACGACGTGCCAGACGCAGAGGCGCGCGGAAAGATACTCGAATTCGTAGTCGCCAATTCCAAAGAGCTTGCGAAGCCTGGCGTCAACCTGGGCGCATGGAGGGACGATGGGTACTACTGGATCGATAGCTCTATCGTGGTGCTTGACAAGGACGAGGCGTCCAGGATCGGAAGAGAAAACGACCAGGAAGCAATCTGGGACATTGCCAATGGTGAAGAGATACGACTGAAAGGTAAAGAAGATGCCAAAGCGTACGACGACGCAAAAGATCAGACGCAGGCTAAAGCAACGATCGGAACGACGAAAGAAGGGCCAAGGATCCGAAGTGGCGAAGGCCAAGTCCAGCCTACGGCCCCAGGGCCTGCGGTCCAAGGTGTCGGTCCTACTAGCCTTAAGAAACAGGAAGAGGCCAAGCAGAAGGAAGAGGCCAAGAAGAAGAAGGCGCGCGCGGCCCGGATCCGGGCGTCCAAGCGCAAAACCTGAGCGACTACGAAACGCCCGAGACACTACAGGCGCGGCAGAAGGCGGCAGATGCAGGACGCATCGACTGGAGCCCGAACACCGGACCCAAGGGCGCGCGCGAAGGTAAGGCCAAGCCGCCGACCGAAGTGGTGCGTGACATCCTAGCACTCGTTGGGATCACGGCCGTCGACTATGACCCGAAGTCGCGACCAGGTGTGCTAGGATACTACAGCTTCTCGACCACCATGGCGAAGAAGATCTTTGGCAGGACCGGCCGCGAACTTTGGTTGTCCGCCAAAAGCCTGGCTGAAATCGGCACGGCCGTGCACGAAGTTGCTCACTTCCTGGACGACAAGTACAACATCAGTGGATTCCAGCGCAGGCTGACACAGGTCGGCGGCATCGAGCCCGAGGGTGCCCCTGGTATCCTCGAGGGAGCGGACCCCGCTGTGCAGATGCAGTTCCAACTGTTGGACTACTTCGTTGCTCAGAAGGGTGGACTGCGACAAGACAAGACCCGCGGCATGGCCGAAGGGTTCGCGGAAGCGGTACGCCTTTACTGTGAGGCCCCCGACCCGTCCGCCGTCCTGGGGCAAGACGTCAAGTCGTTCCTCGACGCACTCATCCTCCAACACCCCGAGGTGCGCAGCCTCATGGGGCAGACCCGCTCGCAGACCCAGGCATACCTCAACCTGCCCGTAGCCCAGCGCGTGTCGTTGGCCCTCACCTCGCCTGACGCGCGTAACGCCGACCCGGGCGAGTCCTACTATGCCCGCCAAGACCGCACCGGCAAGTCGCGCGGCTGGTGGCGTACGTTCGTCCTCAAGGTCCAGAACAAGATGAGAGACCTCGAGCAGATGGAGAATAGAATCAAGAACATCTTTGGTGAGATGTGGGAGAAGAGCGGCGAGGACGTCAACGAGGCGTGGGATCGATTCCTGCGGACAGTTGGCGGGCTGCCGTCCCAACTCCACATGCTTGCCCAGAGTCGGATCACGTGGCACACTGATCACGCCGTCCGCTTTGGCGTCCTGGATCCGATGACGTTCGAGAAGATCGGTGGCAGCGCTGCAAGCATCTTCCAGAACTTCAAGAACAAGAAGATGATTGAGGACTTTGGTCGCTATATGTATGCCAAAGTCGCGTTGCTGCGTTGGCAGCAGGCGCAGGAAGCCGGCACCGACTACATCATCAGCCAGAACCTCAGGCCAGAGGAACTGCGTGAGATTGTCAAGCAGACTGAAGAGGGCGAGAATGCCCAGTTGTTCGATGACACGATGAACGCGGTCACCAACTACTTCAACACGCTGCTCAATCTTGAAGTGGCCCACGGTCTGAAGTCTGCCGGCGAGGCCGCTGCGATGATCGCAACGCACGAGATCTACATGCCGTTCTTCCGCGACATGTCCAGCGATGTTGCCCAGACATCACGCGGTACTGGCGGTAAGCTGATCGGCGTCACGTCATCCATCCGCAAGATGAAGGGTGGCCACGTGCTGCCAGTGCTCAACGTGTACGACGCCCTGGTCGACCGCACGGCCGACGTCATGTCGGAAGTGGTACGCAAGGCATCCGAGTCGAACTTCCTCAAGTTCGTTGAAGTGTCCGGCGTCAGCGGCGACTTCGTGCGCAAGCTCACCAAGGAAGAAGCCGAGGGAGTCGACGGCGTCACCACGATCGAACGCAACGGCACCAAGTACTACTACAAGATCGATCCAGATCTCAAGGACGCGCTGACGCAGCTAGGGCCGCAACTGAGCCCGGTGATGGCCAGCATCCTGGGTTGGGTCGGAGCGCCGACCGACTGGGCGAAGAAGTTCCTGGTCACCTACAACGTGCCGTTCTTCATGCCGAAGAACTATATGCGCGATCTTAAGACCACGGCACTGCGTGGCCTGCAGGATCTCACTGGCATCGAGGGTGCAGACACGACGTACCTCACCGCGCGCGCGGCTAAGCGTGGCACCGAGGATATGATGCGTGCGGTGACTGGTAACACCAAGACTGCGTCCGACGTCGACAAGCTCTACAAGCTGCTTGGCCTGGAGAGACAGACGCGCGTGAAGACATCGCGATCGAAGTCCCGCTCCAAGGGGCAGGTCCGACGTACCTTCCTTGGGAAGAAGGACCGCACAGGGCTGGAAGCTGCGGCCGACTGGGCAGTCAACACAGCAGAGTACCTCGAGAACGTGAACGACGCAGTCGAACTTGGGCCGCGGCGCGAGGCGTTCCTGATGACGCTGCAGTTGCTCGGACAGACCGAGGGCTCTGGGTTCTCTGTTGATGAGAATGGCAAGGTCACTGGTGAGGTCCCGCAGTGGGCTCTGACTCGTGCTGGCAGCAACGCACTCGAGGTCACGACGAACTTCAATCGCCGCGGGCAGTGGCAGCCATACCTCGAGCCGTTGTTCATGTTCTTCAACGCAGCGGTACAGGGCACGGCCGGCATGGGCATGACGGCCAGCAAGGCGATCGAGGACATCAAGACCGGCGGCGGCAAGGGCCATGCCAGGCGGTTCGCGATCATGGCAGCGATGGCAGCCACGGCGAAGATAGCACAGTACTCCATGATGGCAGCGATGCCCGCTGGTGACGACGATGAAGACCTGTCCATGCTCGACCTATGGGCAGAGAGGGCTGACTACATCCGCGGCACATCGGACGTCTGGATGTTCTCGCCACGGTTCGGAATCAGCATCCCGCGCGAGCGTGAATGGGGATTCTTCCACCGTGCAGTCGACCAGGCTGTTGCGCACGCTGTGCGTGACGGTGCCAACCCGTGGGCAGTCCACCTGTTCGCCAAGGAACTGCTCAAGCCAGCTAACCTGTGGAAGGAAACGGTCGAGGAAGTTGACCAGCGTCTCCCGCTGTCCGGCGGCTTGCTGCCAATGACAGCCCAACTGTTCTTCAACTACGACATGTTCCGCAGCAAGGAGATCGAGAGCAAGTGGGAAGAAGGCAAACTGCCGAAGTACCGGTACGACGAGCGGACGGGCACACCAGCGCGCTGGCTCGGTGCCGCGTCCCAAGCCGTTGCTAACACAGTTGGCGTGCCTGATCTGGCGATCGGCCCACAGAAGTGGGACTTCATTATCAATCAGCAGTTAGGCTCCGCCCCCGGGAAGCTCATCGAGGACGTGATGGCGATCGCCGCACCTGAAAAAATGCGGCGGAACAACATCCCGTTCGTCGGCCCGTTCCTTACGGATCCGATCGCCCGCCAATCCATCAGCGACTACTACGAGTTAAGAGAACGCAGTGGGATGGAACTTGACGAGTGGAAGAACGACCGCCGCGATCTGCCTGAAAAAACGGTCGCTCGGATACTTGACAACGAGGCAACCATTGGGGTGGCTGATTCGATCCTCAAACTGATTCGAGAATATCCCGATGACAAGTTGACGCGTGAGCAAAAGTCCATGTACCAAACCGGCATCGCTCGGTGGGCGTTGGAACGAAAGCCACTTGAAACACACCCTAACCTTTTGTTACAATACCTTTCGGATGATATTCCAAACGACTTGAAGATGGCGGCTTTCAAGGTGCTCAAAAAGGAGATCACCAAGAAGCCAACCGTAGAAGACATTGACAAACAGAAGCCGGAACGCATCAAGGCAAAGTATGCCGCGCGCGCAAGGATTCGCCCTCGACTGAAACCCCAAAAGAAGGACTGAAAATGAAGTCAATCCTAACATTGATGTTTGCCGTGCTCCTCGCCGGCCCGTTGTACGGTGAGGTCAAACTGGACTCGCCGAATTCTTTTGCTCGCGACTCCAGGATCCGGCTGGACATCGGTGGACTCGAAGGACAGGAGTACCGCACGAAGTGGTGGATCAGATCCAACGACGGCCGCGACGCTCCAGATCACGATGTGTTCAACAGTGGGGCGACGTGCGCTGTCTGGGCTGGGCCTGGTCACTATGAAGCGTTGATCACGGTCGCAGTCATCGATGGCACCGACATCACCTGGTACGACATCGAGCATGAGTTCAAAGTAATTGGCGACGGCCCCCTCCCACCGCCGGATGATGACGACCCGATCATCCCGCCGCCGAACGATCAATATGATTTTGGCGACGTCGCCGGCGAAGTGGTTAGACTATGCAAGCCAGTGAAAGACGACAGCAAAGCGGAAGCCGCGGCTCTGATAGCAAACTCCTACCGCAAGCACGGTCTGCTGGCCGTCAAGGGTGACTTCGATGACCAGAACGACCTGGCTGACGCCACCTCCGCTGACTTCGTCGCCGAGCTTGGGCTGAACCGCTACCTGCGATGGCGTCCTGTGATGACTCGAATCCGACAACACATGCAAGGGCTGATGAACGACGACAAGTTGGAGTCGGGCGACATGCCGGCATGGGGCGCTCTCTGGGAAGAGTACGCCAAGGGATTTGATGCAGTGGCCTTGCAGGGAGTACGACGATGAGAAGGACAGATCTCTACGCTCTTTCTGATCTTGAAAGGGGACAGATAGAATTCAACAACCGTCGCCTCGAGCGATTCTATTACAACGGTCCAGGTGCCTGGGTCCGGCCGACCAGGGCATCGGGGCCAACTGTGTCGCAGATGCACCGCGTCTTCCGCGCGACCCAGCGGGATGTCGACCTGGTCGAGATCATGGAAGTCGCACACGAGGAGACGTTCGACGAGAAGTTGCCATGGCGCTCCCAGATCCGCGGGACATGCGTTGGACAGGGTGCGGCTACGGCAGCCGACATGGTGATGTCCGTTGCCTGGCTGGTGTTCAACAAGCTGATCCCCGGGCGCGCGGCCGTTGCGACAGCCTACGCCGGCTCGCGCGTCGAAGTCGCCAATCGCCCGGGAAGCTGGGACGGCAGCAACGGCGTCTGGGTAGCCAAGTGGGTAAGGGACTGGGGCGTCGCCACGATCCAGGAACTTGGGTTGTCCCACGGCGAACTGGCCGCTGACGAAAGACTGGGGATCCGCTGGACCGCATCGCGCGCCGGAGTCCCCGAGAAGTTTGAGAAGATTTCGCGCGAGCGACCGGTCGCCAACACCCCACAGGTGACGACGGCCGAAGAGTTGATCGCCTGCATGGAGTCTGGCAACCCTGTCATACATGGGTCAAACCTGATCCCGTACGATCGTGACACAGATAACGTCGTCGATGTCCGCCGAGCCGGTGGCCATCTGACGGTGTTCGGTGGAATTCGCTGGGTGAACGGCGAGCCCCAGATCAAATACGTTAACAGTTGGTCCCGATTGTGGGGACGCAACGGCTGTGTCTGGATCTCGATGAGAGACGCAGTTCGGATTCTGAGCCAAGATGATTCCTACGCCTTCGTTGGAATGCAAGGATTGGTTCCATCAATTCCTCTTCTTTAAGGAGTAGCCATGAAGATCGTTACGAAAATTTTCCTGCGTAAAGAACTGAGACAGGCTCGCCGCAAGAATGACGTCGAAGCCGTCGCCCGTTTGGAGCAGACACTGAATGATCCCGACCTCTTGGACTTGGTTCACGAAGCCAACGCCATCGAGTGGGAGTACGAGCGCGAGCTACGCCTCTTCCAGGCCAAGCAAAGCGGAACCACGGTCAAGGCCGATTTCGGCAGCGCCATCAGTGACTTCTTCGCTTTCCTATTTGAGAACCGTGAAGGTATCTTCGAGATGATCATGACGTTCATCCAGTTGATCGCTCTGTTCTCACCGGCACCCGAGACAGACTGAAAGGCTCGAACAGATGGACCTCATGCAACCAGAAATCGTCGTAGCTCTACTTTCCCTCATAGGCGTTGTAGTCGCTGCATGGTTTAGTTACATCACAAAGCGTGATACCCATGCAATCAACAAGTCTGTGAATCACATCCAACCCGGCGAGAAGCGTCTCTATCAGCTTGCCGTCGAGGCGAGCCTCCAATTGAACAACATCGACAACCGTGTGAGCGGCATGGAAAACAAACTTGACGCTCATATCAAAGAGGTGTGTCCGATTCTGGAGGTGTGCAGGGAGAAAACTTCAGGAATCTTACAGGAATCTCCTTGACTTTTCTGGTTTGTATGCTATGATTCTAGTGTGGGAAGTCTCTTCCCCGGCAGGGCTTGGTGCTCTGTCGGGGTTTTTTCGTTGTTCACACAGAGGAGTAGCCATGTCAACAGTCCTAGTCCCAGTCAATGAGTACTGCACCGTGCGCGAGCTTGCCAAAGAAAGCAAGTCAGTCATCGCGATGCCAGAAGGGTACAACAAGAGCCAACTGATGCGCTGTGAAGTGCTTCAGGTCAGCCCGTTCGGCCTACGCGCCCTCGCCGGCCCCACCTCCCGCGAAGCCCACCAATTCACCACCGGGGCCGTCGTTCTTTGCGACAGAGGGTCCGCCATCAAAACCGACGACGATGAAGTCCTGCTCGTACGCATGGATGCAGTCGTGGCCGTCGAAGTCGAAGTCGAAGGATAACCCGAAAGGAACCGAGGGACCGACATGCTCATAAAGGTAGGAGATACCATTCGGACAGACTTCTGCACCGGCGATGTCCAGGAGATCATCGACGGCATCAAAAAGCGTTGGACGAGCGACATCTACTACCGCATCAAGGTCACTGATCCCAAGGTGCACTGGCGTCGCCGTAATCAGATTGTCAAAATCGAGGAGGTGAAGCAGCACCATGCGAACTGAAATTCCGGTTAACTACGACCTACCACCCGAGATCACTCACCAGGAGTTACTCGACCACCTGATGAACAACAGGCGGGTCACGTTGTTCTTCGATATCGAAACCCGACCCGCAGACCGTGAGACCCTTGACGATCTCTTCCAGGACGAAGAGGTTAAGCTACCCGAAAACCCCGGGGTCTTTGATCCTAACAAGATCAAGTATGGAAACACAAAGGACCCTGCAAAACGCGAAGCCAAGCGCAAGGACGAGATGGCTAAGCATGATGCTGCGTTGGCGAGTTGGCATGATGATTGTCAACAGGCGAAGGATGATGCATGGGCAGCTTTTGTAGACAGGGCCACCCTCAGCCCAGTATCAGGACGGGTACTGGCCGTTGGCTACGGATTGAAACGAGGCGACGGCGTCCAGCTATGCCTGGATGTTGAGGCCGACAAGGAGATGGATCTGCTGCTGAGGTTCTGGAAGTTTGTTGCGCTCCTCAAGAAGAGGAGCGGCAAACTTGTCTCTTACAATGGGAATCGATTTGATATCCCGTTCTGTGTGCGACGGTCGTGGGCGTATGAGGACGTAACTCCTCTGAACCTGCGGACGAAGTACAACAAGATGGAAGACTTCTGCGTTGATGCTTACGAGCACTACAAGTGCGGAGACTACCAAGCCAACATCAAGCTGGACGCACTCGCCCGGATGATGGGCGTCCAGCGGAAGTTGGAGGGCATGACAGGAGACATGTTCTGGAAAGAGTACAGGGACAACCCTGAGAGGGCCATGGACTATCTGGCCCTCGACATCCACTCGCTGGCTGAAGTGGCCATGCGCATGAGAATTGCCTAATAGAGGAGCCCACATGTCGAAGAAAATCTGGCCGAATGACGTTGTGATCGATGTCCTAGGGGTCACCGGTGAACTATGGTCTGGCAAGACACTGTTCGCCTGCTCCATTGACCCCGCTAACACGCGACAGTATGACTTTGAGAAGTCAGCAGGCTCGTACGGCGGACTCGGTGTTGACCGAGTTGATGTGCCGACTGTGATGATGGAAGCGTTCGCCAAGAGCAAGAAGCCGTATACCCCCATGGACGTATTCGTGTGGTGGTACAACGACATCAAGAAACTCGAGCCCGGACAGTTCTCTGTGGTGGTCGCCGACCCAGTCAGCGACATCGAAGACGGGCTGGTCGAATGGGTCAAGTCGCGCCACAAAGAGTGGGGCTTCAAGACCGCGGATGCGTTCTACTCCACAGGCGGGATCTTCTGGTCGAAAGTCAAGAGCGAGTGGAAGCGTGTGTTGGCTGACTTGTCCTCGCGGTGCGAGACGTTCGTGTTCACAACGCACTTGAAGAAAATCTGGAAGCATGGCAAGCCCACGAAGCTCTCCGAGCCCAAGGGCAAGTCCACGCTGATGGAGTTGTCGTCGTTGTTCCTGTACCTTGAGCGTCCTTCCGAACAGATGGTACCGAGTGCCAACGTTCTAAAGTCACGGCTGGCTATCACCAGCATCAAGAACGGGGAAGTTGTTGTGGTGCCATGTTTGCCGCCGCGGATCGAAGTGGCTACTCCGAAGCAGATTCGCGAGTACATCGTGACTCCGCCTGACTACGACAACCTGAAGGAAGACGAAGTCGAGAAAGAGCGCGAACTGTCGGAAGCCGACAAGCTGGAACTGGAACGTGAGATTGCCGCTGACAAGCGGGCTGCAGAAGAAGCCTCGCTGAAAGCCGCCGAGACCCATAAGAACATCCAGTCGGCGAGAGAGCTTGCGATGCAGCGGCTGCAGCCGAAGAAAGAAGAGTCCAAGGAAGGGCCGAAGGAAGAGCCGCAGCAGCAAGCGGCCAAGGAAGAGCCGAAGGAAGAGGTGAATGAGTCGCCAATCGACCCGTCACCGGAAGACAAGCTCACCCAGGAAGAAGCAGCGGCAGTGGTCCTCGAGATCATTGAGAGCGGACACTTGGTCGACGTCGCCCGCGCGGTCTACAAAAAGTTGTCAGAACGCGGAGTCGACATGAAGGGATTCACAAACCCCGATTGTCTCGAGTCTTACCTCATCCATCTCTCTGTCGAAGAGGCAGAGGGAATGAAGAAGTGGATGAAAACTTTGGGATAGTCCTTGACTTTCCCAAAAAGTGTGCTATGTTTTACAGTAGGTTGATGATCACGGCGGGGTGCACGTTCACCACCCCGCCGCACCTTTTGATTTTTTCTCTTTAGGAGAACACGAGCTTATGGCAGTCACACACTTCGACGAATTCGATCCCACCAAAGCAGACCAGGGCGGATTGCCCAAACCCGGCAAGTGCCAGTTGTTGGTCTCGGGAATCGAAGAGCACGACGACAGCGACCGACCGTACATTTCGGTCACGCACGAAATCGCCGCTCATGAAGACGAAGATCAGGTCGGAAAGATCTCTTACAACAACTTCTCGCTGACCGGGAAGGCATCCCGCCGGGCTGTCATGTTTGCGGAAGCATGCGGCATCGTCACGAAGGAAGAGCTTGCACAGGCCGCGGCCGAAGGCACCTCGATTGACATTCCTTACGACAAGGCTTACGGGGCCGTGTACTTCGCAACGCTCGAAGAGAGCGAGTACAATGGCAAAAAGAAGTGTCGCGCCGAGTGGGACATCAAGCACCTCAACAACGAAGAGTGTGCAGACTACCCATGCAGCCCCGACTATCCACGGCCGGAAGTCGCCGACAAGAAGGAAGACAACAAGGGCAACGCTGACAAAGCGCCCTTCTAGGTTCACCACCTTTCTAGGCTCGCCCGCCTAGGTCAATTACACAGGACTGGTTTCCTCCGCCAGTCCTGTGTTTTTTTTGTCTAATCTTGCTTTGCTTCCTTTTCACGGGAAAAACACATGGAAACTTTGACCGTCGTTCTAATGGGTATAACCTGGCAATCCCCAGACGTCGATGAGGATGGGCTGGTATGGGGAATCTATCGAACCGAAGATCTTAAGGGCAAGCGCGTGGTGCTCAAGGGCAAGCTCTCTGAGAGCATGGCAAACCAGGGCATGATGTTCGACGTCACTGGCAAATGGCAACGCGACCGCAAGTACGGTATGCAGTTTGTCTTCACCAACTTCTCCCGCCGCAAGCCCAACGGCCGCTGGGGATCCATCGCATTCATGATGCAGGCAGATGGCATCGGCGAGACGATCGCTGACCGTATCTACACCAAGTACGGCGAGAAGGCTATCCAGGAACTGATCGACAACCCAGAGGGAGTCGCCGCGGCGATCCCCGGTCTGCGGACAGAGGTTGCGTTCGAGGCGTCTGAGACGCTCGCCCCATTGCTCAACGAGTCCAAGCTCAAGCTCCCGCTGTTGTCGTTGTTCAAGGGTACCAAGCTGCCCAGCAAGACTGCCAACCGCGTGCTCGACGCCAGGATACCAGACCCAGTTGATACGATCAAAAAGAATCCGTTCCTCTTGATGGACAACTTCAAGGGGATCGCGTTCAAGCAGTGCGACAGCCTCCGCCTCAAGCTGAAGCTGCCTACCGACATGCCCGAGCGGATCACCGCGGCATGTCTCCAGACGTTCAACGACGAGAGCGACCAGACGTGGCTCAACGAGGACACGATCACCAAGGGCATGAGCAAACTGCTCGACGCCCCGCAGGTGAACGCCAAGTACGACCTGGAGACGCTGGTGGAAGCCGGCAAGGTCGTGTCGAGGCAGGAAGATGACGACCAGGTGTTCTATGCTGAGACGAAGAAGGCAGCGGACGAGCAGGCAGTAGCAGCGGCACTCTTCCAACGTATGGAGGGCAAGTACCCAAAGGCATTGTACGACGCCATTGACGCCATCGACGTGGATGATGAGCACGAGATCACCCAACACCAGAAGGATGTCCTGCTGCACAACATCAAGGCAGGTGGTCGCGTCCTCGTGCTGCCAGGCTCACCTGGTACCGGAAAAACGTATACCCTTGGCCGACTGTTGGCAGAATTCAGTGACTACCACGCGTGTGCTCCGACCGGCAAGGCGGCTCAGCGATTGACGCAGTCGCTCCCCGGGCGGACGGCGACCACCATTCACAGGATGCTTGAACCCAAGCCGATCTCCGGTGGCGGATTCATGTTCACCCTGCAGAACCATGAGGTTGACTTCGACGTGGTGGCGGTGGACGAAGCGTCCATGGTCAACAATGACCTGGCAGCGTCGTTGTTCCGAGGTCTCAGCCCCCAGTCGTACCTGGTGTTGGTCGGTGATCAGAATCAGTTGCCACCTGTTGGGCCAGGAACCATGCTGCGAGACCTGCAGGCCACAGGGAAGTTCAAAGAGCTTCGCGACATCGAGCGGAACAAGGGCATGATCGTCCACAGTTGCGCCGCGATCCGCGACCGGAAGACCCCGAAGTTTCACATGACGCCAACACCTGGCACCAAGGTTATCGAGGAGAAGAATGTTCACCTTGCGATGGCTCCGAAGGACGACAAGAAGGCAGTGTGGATTGACAAGATTTGCCAGACCATCGAGAGCGAAGGGCTCAGCTACATGGGCGGTACGACACGCTCCATGCAGGATATCCAGTTCATCACAGTTACACACAGAAATCCGTCTGTTGGCCGTGAGGTGCTGAATACGAAGCTGCAGGCGAGGTTCAATCCCAACGGCGGCGGGGACCATAAGAAGTTCCGAGTCGGTGACAAGGTCATCTGCACAGAGAACTGCTTCCTCAAGGCAGATGGCAAGACCGAGAAGGTGTTCGTTGCGAACGGTGACCTAGGGGTCGTGACGCAGAGCATGGAGAAGCGTGTCAAGGTCAAGGTAACATCGAGCGGCGAAGAGGTGATGGTGCCGTGCGGCAAGGACGGCGTCGGCTGGGACCTTGGATACGCAATAACATGCCACAAGTTCCAAGGATCTGAGGCCCCGATCTGCATCGTGGTGATGGGGTCCGACTACGGATCCGAGATGGTGATGTCGCGTGAGTGGCTGTACACAGCCATCAGTCGCGCCAAGGAATGTTGCATCCTGATCTGCGGCCCAGGACAAGTGGCGGCACAAATACGCAAGGTGCGTATTCATGATAGACTCAGTTACATCCCGAAGTATTGGAGCCTGTGGAATGGCGAAGTCAAGATGGCTACCGGACGAACCGAAGAAGCCGAAGAAGCCAAAGATTTTGAAACCGAAATGGTGCCTGATAGTCGACCGCCGAGAACAGATCCCCTGGACTTTTGAATCGGTCACCATCGGGACTGGGAAGTCCGAGAAGCAACTGGTACTGAACCAAAAGCCCGGCACACTCCAGGCCGGCGACTATTCGATCGAGGGTATGGAGGACCGCGTGGCGATCGAGCGGAAGAGCAAGGAGGACCTGTTCGGCACGCTCAGTCGGGGACGCGACCGGTTCATCAAGGAACTGAGCCGCATGAATGAGATGGAGTTTGCCGCGGTGATCGTCGAGTCGGACTGGCTCGACTGCATGCTGAACCCACCGGAGCGGAGCAAGATGGCTCCGGTCTCGGTGAACGGGATGCATGTGGCCTGGATGATCCGGTACCCCATGGTGCACTGGGTGTGGTCGCCGAGCCGGTTCGTTGCGATGAAGATGTGCTACAAGATTCTGGATCGATTCTATACGGAGAACTGTGAATGACCAAGACCAAGTGGACCAATTTCAATAACCAGGTCAAGAAGCTCGTCGACTGGAAGGTCGTCGCCGAAGAGATCCTAGGACTCACGCTCGTCGGCGAGCCCCTCACCACAGGATGGACGAAGTGCCTCAGCGTTGACGGCCACGACGACAACCCATCCGCAGGCTACAACCTCGAGACCGGCTACTACAAAGACTTCCGCGACGGCCAGGAAGCATGCTCCACGTACGACCTGATGTGCATGCTGCAGAAGGCCGACACGTTCATGGAAGCGAAGAAGATCATCGCGAAGAAGTTCGGCATCAAGTGGCCAGCCACCGATCCCAGCGACCCAGAGCATGGCGTCACGTGGCAGCAGTGGAGTGACAACCTCGCCAAGCCGTTCTGCAACCGGAAGAAGCCGATCACACTCGAGGGGCTCAAGCGTGCCGGCGCGCGCATGTGCATGCGGTTCAAGGACCCGTGCTTCGCCCTGCCCATCATGGGCTCGAGCAAGTCGCTGGAGCCGGTGGGGTGGATGTTCTTCCCGCGTAACGGCCAGCCGTTCCAGTACGAGGCTGCCAAGGGTGCCAAGGCGATCTGCAAGGTACAGGCCGGCGAGACGCCCGCGTTCGTGACCAGCCCTGAGATGTGGGAAGAGATCAACTCGACAGCCGGGAAGAACATCGTGTGGTGCGAAGGCGGGCCAGACATGCTGGCCGGCATGAGCATGTTCCCCAACGAGATCTTCGTGACGAATGCCCACGGGTGCTCGTCGCCACTGAACGACCGGCAGAAGCTCGCTGTCATCAACGGCGAGCACGTGCTGACAATCGTCGCTGATGCTGACACACCTGGCATCCGCGGTGCGATCCAGAAGTTCCGAGACTTTGGAGAGTCCCGGGCCAACGTCCGCGTGCTGACCACGTCGGCCGAGATCGACGAGAAGCATGGGAAGGACTACCGTGATCACCTGCTGGCCAACCAGGTGAAGTTCTGCTGCGAGGGTCTCGTCGACCCGCCACAGGAACTGAAGCTCGAAAGCCAGGCGAAGATCGAGCAGATGCAACAGGAAGAAATACTAGAAGAGGAAGAGAGGTTCGAGAACATACACATGAAGGCATCGTTACACATCCTCGACCGCGTCGGCTTGCAGGTCATCGGCTGCGACCCTGCGGGCAAGATGTGTGTCTACTCGAAGAATACTAGGGCTGTCCTCGAGACAGACAAGATCGCGCAGATGAAGTACCACACCTGGCTGCAGTTTGCCGGGCCAAAGTTTTACGGGGTAGTAGCCCCTAGTATGAAAGAATGGGAGGCACGCGTGGCCGCTGGAGATAAGAACGCCAAGACCATGATCGAATTCCAAACAGCATTGACGATCGCCTCGAGCCAGACCGAGTTGCGAGAGTACGACCGCGTCGGGGCTGGGATTTGGCCAGTTATAGACAAGGACGGCGATCACACCGGCGACGTACTAATCATCAAGCGTGGCGAGGCATACCGTTACACGATGGACGGGCTGTTCACCAAGTTGGAATCGCCGGTATGCGAACGCAGCGTCGCAGACTTTGGGACGAAGTTCGACTGGTTCGATGAGAAGGTGCTGGCTAACTACCTGAAGCAGGCCCACGATCCTGACTGGCGTGGAGACGTCTACAAGGAACTGTACAGGATGCTGGACGGTTGGAGATGGCAGAACGACAGCATGGTCCAACTCACAATTGGCCTCATCATGGCCACGACGATCCAGACGATGCATTCGTGGAGACCCATGGTGGCCCTCACTGGCGAGTCAAACAGTGGCAAGACCATGCTGATGATGGTGATCTCGCGCCTGTTCGGGCGGATTGCACAGTTCTCAGCACGTTCCACGGCCGCTGGGGTGCTCCAGAACCTGGGGTATGATGCTCGACCGATCCTGTTGGATGAGTTTGACAGTGGGCCAGAGCAAGCGAAGCTGATGAAGGTGTTCAGGGCGGCGTCGCGCGGCCAGGAGACTCTCATGGGCACGTGCACACACGCTGGCAAGTCGTACCGGATCGTCCACATACCGTGGATGTCGGGGATTCACGCCAGTAGCCGGGACCAGGCCGACCTGAACCGCATGATCCCCCTCAGGATCCTGACGGCCCTCAAGAACGCCAGGACCCTGGAGATCGCGGACCAGAAGGAACTGAAGGACCTGGGCCTAAAGATGATCGCAGGGGTCATCGTCACCTCACAGGCGGCTCTGGAACTTGCCGGGCAGCTTATGAAGACCAAAGGCAGCAAGATCCCGTCACGCTACCGCGAGAGCTACAGCGTGCCGTACGCCAACCTGGGAGCGTTCCTGGGGATCGACGGCGACGCGATCAACGAGGTGATGACCGATTACCTCACCAAGTACGTGCTGCCCGAGATCGAAGCGATGGACGCTCAGACCGACCAGGAGGCTGTGCTGCTGGACATCCTACAATCGGAAGTCAAGCTAGGGCCAAACGCTCCAGAGGACGTCGCATCGGTGGCTGAGATCCTGTTCGATCCCAGGTTCTCGAGCTTCCGAGACACGGCCAGGACGAAGGGTGTGGGGTACATCAAATCGAAGAAGGGACACAAGGTTTGCTTCGTCGGACGACGCCTCACAACGAAGTCTGGAGTGCTCGGATTTAGCATCTGGGCGGACATCCCAAACATCCTCCAGATCCTCGAAAGATTGCCTGATGAACTGAAGCCGAAAAAGGAAAAGCAAATGGTCGCCGGCACGACCGCTACAGTCGTTTCTGTGGACTACAACATTCTTAAGGCTTGGGTGAAGAATGTCGTTGGCAACCGTGATGACGATTGTTGGGTCATACCCCCCAAGGATGAGTAGGGCCGGCGGGAAAAGGTGGGGTTGTAGGGGTTGCTGGCTCGCTGCAGACCCACTGTCAGCGCAAATGGCCGATATGGCACACAGGCCCGAAAATGGGGCCTAGAACGCTGCCGGATTTTCCAGAGCCTCGATAGACCTGTTTGAAATTTGGCGAAGCTGAGCGCGAAGCTGGCCCCCTAGGATTGGATCTCCGATCTGGTCCTAGCTGGCCGGCCGCGGTTCGGCGAATTCGCTTTTCCATTTTTCTTTTCTTCCCGCCGGCGACAGCCCCCTATAATAATTTTGGACCAATTAGAAAGAGAGGTTAGTAAAAAAATGTATATATGTCTTTCTCTCTAAAAAAGGGAAAAAGAGAAAGAGTAGTAGTTAAGTTCTTATTGTTTCTAGGTTTAGATTTTGCACTTCCTTTTCACTACTTTTCACCCCCAAAGGGACTGTGATCAAAGTGATCACGGTTTGAGTGTCACCAATTTGACGAGGGAAAAATGGAAAAGCACGGCCCATGTTCGACGTGTCGCGGTATCTGGTTCTGGTCCGAATTTTCGGTTGGAAGCCTCCGGTGCGTCGCGTGCACGCCGCCGACCGAAAAACTGAAGCGGGGACCTGGCATCATCCAGCCGGACGGGTCGCTTTTGACGCCCGAGTCGGTGACCGCCCACATCGAATCGACGATCGTCGCCGCCAGGCTCGCCCGGGCCAGGTCCAAGGTCGGTCCCGGTTGGAAGCATCTACGTAATGTGGGGGTGGTGATAGTACCTGCGCTGAGGCAGGGGGTCGCCCCGTGCCGCAAGATGTCCGACGTGCCGGACGCCGTCGTGATCCGGCCGGGCGATCCAGACTGGGTCGATCGGAGGGTGATCGAGCGTGCCGTCGCCAAGCGTCGGACAAAAACCCGGGGCAAAACAAAAGCCACGGCGCTCGCTACGGACGTTGCAACCAGTCAAGCCGTACGCATTGCACACAAACCTAAGAGGAAAAACTGAGAAACGGGTTGACAAATCGCATTTTGTAGCCCATAATTACAGGGCAGACTTTGCTCGTCATTCACCACAGGAGATTCCACATGACGCGTCGAACGAAGAAGTACCAGGGCCAGCCACGCCGACAACGCGGCGGCGATGCTAAGCCCCAGCCGAGCAAACAGGAGAAAGAACTCCACAACTTGATCATGGCCCACGCCAAGGATATCTACGCGGCAGCCGCCGGACAACTGATGGCCCGTGGTGAAGGAACTGAGGAAGATTACGTCGAGATGGCCCGCGAGTCTGTCGACACTTCACTCATCTGGGCACGAGAAGTCCTCGGCATCACTGCCCAGCGAACCGCACCTGCCCAGGCACAGAAGGGTGCCCCCATTCCGCAACCCATCACTGACGACGCTCCCCCGCCGCCGGTCAAGCCAGTCATCGAGGAGTGACATGGTTAGCTCCTACGGTGCGAAGTTCGATCGGAAGGTCACCAAGCTCAGAGGGCTGTTCCCTGCATCCAAGCCAATCAAGATCAAAACCTACCAGGTCCTCAAGATCAACGGCGACAAATGCTCGGGCTGCTCCTCTGACTGTGGTGACTACTGGCTGATTCAGATCGAACGCTCGATGAGTTGGGACCTCCTGATCGACACACTGATCCACGAGTTTGCTCACATCATCGACCTCGAGCGGCACGGCTGGCCAGCCAATGAGACCTGCCACTCCTGTCTACACCGAGACAGTTGGGGCGAAACATACGCCGAAATTTACCGGCGATATACGGAGGAAGACTTTGATCAGTAAACCTACACCAACTGAGGAGGAAACTAAGTGACCGAGAAACAAATCAGGGCTGCGATTAAGAAGGCCAAGGGCAACCGCACACAAGCAGCCGAGGCTCTTGGTATCTCCCGCGGGGCGATGTATCACCAGTGCAAAAAGTACGGGATCTCGCCGAAGAGCACGGCCGTGAAGTTCGTCGAGGAAGATGACCGCCACCGCCAGATGCGGAAGGTCGAAGCCCAGAACCGCAAGCTCAAGGAGCAACTCAAGGCTGAGATCGCGCGACGCAAGACGGCCGAGCTTGATATCGAAGAGATGCTCGAGCGGGACAACGTGCTGACCGAGGCGAGCGAGCGGCAGGCAGTCTCCCGACAGTTGGCCCACATGAAGGAAGGCAACAAGTCCAGTGGCGGCTGTACGGCGATCATCTGTGCGTCCGACTGGCACCTCGAGAAGAACATCGTCCCCTCGACCGTGAGTGGGCTCAACGAATTCAACCTCAGCATTGGCCAGAAGCGTATCGACCGCCTGTGGCAGAAGTCTGTCTACCTGGTTGAATTCTTCAAGCACATCGCAGACGTTGACGATGTGGTGTTGTGGCTCGGCGGCGACCTGATCAACAACTACCTCCATGACGAAGACGTCGAGGGGAACCTATGCGGCCCAACCGAAGCGATCGCACTCTTGCAGGATCACGTTTGTTCTGGGATCGATTTTTTGAGCGATCATGTGAACTTGTCACGCGTGATCTGCAACTACGGAAATCATGGACGAACCACCCATCGGATGAGATATGCGACTGGATGGAAGACGTCATGGGAATACTTAGCCTACGTCACGATACAGCGTTGCAACCCGGGCCTGGACTTCCAGATCGCCCAGGGTTACTTCAACTACGCCAAGATCCAGGGCTACAACGTCCGTTTCCACCATGGCGACAGTGTCCGGTACTCTGGGGGTGTGGGCGGGTTGTCGATACCCATGAATAAAGCGATCCAACAGTGGGACAAGGGCGTCAAGGCGAAGCTGTCAATCAACGGACACTACCACCAGTACCTTGACTACTGGTCGTGGGTATCCTGCGGTTGCTTGTGCGGTTACGATGCGTTCGCTCAGTCGATCAAGGCTGAGTACCAGGAACCAACCCAGACGATCATCTTCCTCGACAAAAGCCGCGGTAAGGTTGAGTCGATGCCGATCTTCGTCGAGAAACCCAGAAAGAAGCTCTACGTATGAAACGTCTCTTTGTCGATGTTGATGGAATCGTTGCGGACTTCGTCGAGGCGTCGTTCCGCATGTTCGGGCTCAATAACCCGTACACGCCATACGACAAAATCCGCGACGAGCAGATGTCGTGGGAGTTGCTCGACTACTTCCCTAAAATGATCAGTCAGAAACTTTTTTGGGATTTATGTGGGTATAAGTTCTGGTCCACGCTACCGAAGCACGATGAAGCAGACTCCATCATGCAGATAGCCGGCAGTTATTTCCGCGACAATATGTGCTTCATGACAGCCCCGTGTCCTACACACGGCTGTGTCGATGGCAAAAAGGACTGGTGCAACAAGCATTATCCACATCTGCCATTGTTCATATCTTTGCGTACACAAGATGGTCCAGTGCCAAAGTTTTTTTGTGCTGGCGACGGGAATATCCTGATTGACGACAACACGAAAAACTGCCAGCGATGGAGAGATGCCGGCGGGGAAGCATTCCTGTACCCACGGCCGTGGAACACCAACCACATGTTCGCACCTGCTGCTCTCCGGCAGTTGGAGGTCTTCCTCGAGAGGGTTGCCAATGAGTAAGTGGCAAGAATTTCAAGCTGCATTCAACGGCAGCCCTGACGAGCTTGCGTTCGCGGGGTTTGCCGTTTGCTGCGTGGTAATCGTTTTCTGTTTCGCATGCCTTATGAAGGAGACCCAATGAGCAAAGTTATGGTAGGCATTCCTATGCACAAAGGTGACGTGTGTGCTGCAACGATGCAGTCAGTCGCGGTCGGGGCCACAGCTAACCACGAGATGAACTTCCAACTGCTTGGTCTATCGCTACTGGCGAAGAACTTCAACATGTTGTTCATCTCCGCGGTCACGAAGGGCTACGACTACTTCGTCCTGCATCACAGCGATCTCGGCGTACAGGGTATGGTCAGCGATTTCACCAGCGGTAGCTGGATTGACCTGCTGATCACCAGGCTGCACGAGAATGAACTGTCAGCACTGTCGTCAGCGGTTGTGATCAAGAGCGATGACGGGGTCACGTCATCCGGCATCCTGACTACCGAAGGCGACCCGTGGAGTCTTCGACGCACGACGATCAAGGAGCTTAACAGGCTGCCGACCAAGTGTGTGAAGCGAGAGCACCTGCTGAAGGAGTATGATCTCAAGAGTGAAGAGGCAGGGGCCTTGCTCATCAACAGCGGGCTGCTGATCATGGACATCCGCGATAGCGGCGGGATCTGGCGAGTGAAGGAGTGGACCGGCTTCAACATCTACGACGAGATCGCGTGGAGCAAAGATGGTGTGCCCGAGTCGTTCACGATCCCCGAGGATTGGAACATGTCGATCTGGTGCCACGAAAACGATGTGCCGTACGGCTTCACTCGCGAGTTGGTTATCTCGCACATGGGACAGAAGGCATTCATGAACGTCGGTGATTGGGGTGTGGAAGCCGACATGATCCGCCAGCAGATGAGTGCCGATGAGTACCGTCAAATGGTTGTGAAAGGAAGACGTAATGTGTGAGTGCAAGCTCGAAGTCACGCCGTTCTCGATACGCCCGGTCAAGCCTGACGAATACCGCAGGGGTCGCAGGCTCTACTGGGTCAAGGGAGCGAACGGGCACAAGGGGAACGGGGTCAGATTCATTGTCACATACCCTGGTGGCTATGATATTGTCGACGTTCCCGAGGACTTCAAAACCGACTTAGCATCAATACCCGTTTGGTGCACACCATTGACCGGCCCGAGGGACCAATACCTCGAGGAATCAATCCTGCACGATTGGTTCTGTGACCAACAGCTTCCAGGATTCTTCGCCAACGCCAAGATGCGAATGATCATGTCGCTGCTTGACCGCAAGCGATTCAAAAAGCTGATGGTTTACTGGGCGTTGCGTTTGTTTGGATACGGATCACCACTTGACGTCCTGACGTCGAAGAAAGGCAAAGATGGGAATCAACCCAAAGGATAGGATCGGCATCACCAAGGTGCCGTTGTCGTTGTTGCCGCCCGCCCCCCAGGCCCACACAGCACTCGCGTTGCTCGACGGCCTGATCAAGTACGGACGCTGGAACTGGCGAGAAGAGAAGGTCTCGGCCAGCGTGTACCTCGACGCCTGCAAGCGGCACCTCGAGGATTGGAACGACGGGCAACAGTGTGCTGCCGACTCAGGCGTTCATCACCTGGGCCACGCAGCGGCGTGCTTGTTCATCGTCATGGATGCCGAGCAGTGCGGCAACCTGATTGACGACCGAGCGAGCGTTTCCAGCGGATGTGAGGAACTCTTCACAGAACTGATCGCGACCGTGAAGAAACTCTACGCCCGTCACCAGAAAGCAGTGCCGGCAACGCCTGCGCTGATCGAGAACACCGAGTGCTGCTGTGACCGTGCGTGCGACAACGACGATGACATCATGAGGTGTGACAAATGATGCAGACCAGGTTTGAGTTTGTCGGCGGCGGGCCGTGCGATGGTGAAGTTTGGACCACCGCCGACCCGCCGGCCCACGTCGAGGTTCCTGTCAACAACGGCGGCTGCACACAGTACGTGTCCGGCAGTCTTCCAGGGGCCAGCGACAAGATCTTTAAGCATATCTACTACCTGAACACAACGCGAAGAAAGGCCGCGTCGGTCCAGGCATACAAGTACGGAGGGTACATTCAGTGAGCAAAGGAGACCGAAACCGTTCCAACAACCAGAGGTTCCGCGATGAGTGGGACAGGTACGAAAAACGTAACTCGAAGAAGCTGAGAAAGGTACGCCGTGAACCGAAGACCACTCAATGGGATGCTGATGGACCCACAGTTCAAGATGTTGACAGCGGAGGTGGTGAGGATGCATGCCCGCCAGGAAGTCTGTTTACCAGAGTCCCTCCGCTCCAACCTTGATATCTCCACGTACTACAACGATGTCATTGGCCGCATGGTCATCGACATGAAGACCAAGTTTGCGGCCATGATGAAAGAGCATATCGTTGTGCACAGGTCGTGGCCCGCCGACTGGTGGCAGGCAGTCAAGGAGAGGTTCGCACCACAGTGGGTCAAGAGATGGTTCCCGGTCAAGTACGAGCGGGTAGACATCGACCAGAAGATCTACGCGTCGTGCTGTCCTCACCTGGACATCAAGTTCCGCGACGACGTGAATCACTACCACTTCCAATTCATGGCCGGCGAGTCGTGTGAAGACTACAGCCTCGACGGGAGTGGCCAATGAGCTTCTGGTGTCCAGTTGCGGTCACCGTGTTGTACGCTCTCACAGCGTACGCGGCCGGCGGCGTGACCATGAGGGGTCTTGCGAGTAGATTTGGTGTATCAGTTACGGTTGTCTGTGGAATCATCAACAACAAGAGGTGGAATCATCTTTGCCCATCTTCATAATCACAGCCATTACAGTCTGCTTGACGGTGCCCAGCACATCGATACCATGGTCGCGCGCGCCAAGGAGATGGGTCAGGAGGCATTGGGCTTGACCGAGCACGGGAACCTGCATTCTGCCCGCAAATTCTACTCCGAATGCCGCCGCCAATCCATCAACCCCATCCTCGGCTACGAAGCCTATGTCACCACCACAGTGGCCGAGAAGGTGCGTGGACGTGGTACGACTCACCTCACGATCCTCGCGAAGAACAACGCCGGCTGGGCCAACTTGGTCAAGCTGGCTTCCTTCGCGTCGACAGAGGGCTTCTACGTACGCCCGCGGATTGACCGTGAGCTTCTGTATTCGCACCGTGACGGCCTTATCATCCTGTCAGGGTGTATCGGGTCAGAATTGTCCCAGGCGTGCCTTAACGAGGACCACAGCGAGTCTGAGGAGATCGCAGCCTGGTACAGCAAGACGTTCGGCGACGACTTCTATCTCGAGATCCAGGACAACGGCACCACGTACCAGACCAGGTGCCTGAAATCCATCCTGGCCCTCGGCGAGAAGATGAGTCTGCCGTGCGTCGCCACAGCCGACTGTCATTACACCAACCCAGACGACCACAACCTCCAGGACGTGATGGTGTGCGTTACCACCGGACGCTACCGCTCCATGCCCAAGGAGTCGCCACGGCTCGAGGAGACGTGCTATTGGATGAAGTCCGAGCAGGAGATGTTAGAGACGTTCGTCGGCAACGAGGACGCTGTCCGCCTGTCGGCCGAGATCGCCCGCAAGTGCAACGTGGAGATCGAATCGGGCGTACGGCACTTCCCGTCGTTCGAGGTGCCGGGGGCTCGTGATATTGGTTGCAAGGAATGGACGCGTGGCACCATGTCGACTGGCTACGGTTGCTTTGGTGGGCATACTGAGTCAGGAGAGAATGTAACCAGGCTATCACATCGTGCGGCAGCGGCCGAGAAGTATGGTGTGCTGTACGATGACCTCGGCGACTTGGTTGTGTGCCACACATGTGACAACCGATTGTGTGTTGAACCAAGCCATCTGTTCGTAGGAACGCGCCTCGATAACAACAACGACATGGCACGCAAGGGGCGTGCCCCATCGGCGGGACAGAAGCTGACCGAAGAGCAGACGCAGGCTGTTATTGACAGCAGTGACTTGCAGCGTGTGATCGCCGAACGGTACGACATCACTCAGGGGCAGGTATCAACCATAAAGAGCGGTGGCAAAAAGTCCCGTCGCTTTGATGACGTCGAGGTGCTCGTGAGAAAGCTGGCATTCGAGGGGCTGCTGGCACGTAAGAAGCGAGCGGACAAGGAATACGTCGATCGTCTCGAGCGGGAGCTTGGCGTCATTGGCCAACTGGGGTTCATGCCGTACTTCGCTGTCGTGTGGGACTTTTGCAAGTGGGCAAAGTCCCAGGGGATCCTGTATACAGCGAGAGGGTCCGGCGTGGGATCATTGGTGTGTTACTGCCTTGAATTCTCACACGTGGACCCATTGGAATATGGCCTGCTGTTTGAGAGGTTTCTGGATCCATCACGGCTTGAGGCCCCGGATGTGGATATTGATTTCGAGAAGGAACGCCGCGGCGAGGTGATGGAGTACGTCAAGGACAAGTACGGTGCCGACTATGTGTGCCAGATCGGAACGTTCGGAACGTTCGGTGCCAAGATGGCCCTGAAGGACGTGGGCAAGGTGGAGCGGATCACGGCCGAGGCTGTCGTCAAGATGGCCAACCTGATCCCGACACTGCCAGGCACGACGCTGGACATGGCTCGCGGCAAGGTCGAAGAGCTTGACACGATGATCAAGGACTACGACGAGTGCAGCCAGTTGTGGGACATGGCCCGCCGCATCGAGGGTATGGCCAAGTCAGTTGGTGTGCACGCCGCCGGCGTGGTGATGGGTGACAAGCCGCTGACCGAGTACGTGCCGATCATGCGTGCCCGGGATGGGTCCATTGTCACACAGTGGGACATGAACGACTGCGAGGATGCAGGGCTACTCAAGATGGACTTCCTGGGACTCCGCAACCTGTCGATCCTCAGTGCTGCTATTGGCATCATCGAGGACCGTACCGGCAAGCGGATCGACTGGCACAAGATCCCTCAGGACGACCCGGACGTGTACGCATCGCTCGCGAGCGGTGACACTGCCGGCGTGTTCCAGCTTGAAGCCACAGGCATGACGGGGCTGCTCAAGAAGATGAAGCCCAAGTGTATCGAGGATATCGTTGCGTGCATCGCGTTGTACCGGCCTGGCCCGCTCGACGCAGGCATGGTTGACGAGTACCTGGCAGTCAGGAACGGTGAGAAGAAAGCGACGTACGCCCACCCGGACATGGAAGAGATCCTGGGCTACACGTACGGCGTCATGGTGTACCAGGAGCAGGTCATGATGGTGCTCCACAAGATCGGCGACATCCCATTATCGGAGAGCTACTCATGTATCAAGGCGATCAGCAAAAAGATCAAGGCCAAGGTGGATCTGTACCGCCCGCAGTTCATTGCGGGGTGCAGTGCGAAGGGTGTGGACGGGGCCGCATTGTGGGACCAGATTGGAACGTTCGCTCGCTACGGCTTCAACAAGTCCCACTCGACTGGCTATGCGTTTATTGGGTACCAAACTGCGTGGTTAAAGCATCACTACCCAGTGGAGTACATGGCGGCCCTACTCTCATGCGACATCTCGCAGAGGAACTTCACTGGACGCGACGGCCTGTGCCAGCACATGGAAGATTGCCAGCGACATGGAATTGAAGTCGCCATGCCTGACGTTAACGTGTGCGGGCCGGACTTCCGCGTGCGTGATGGTAGGATCCTGTTTGGCCTGGATGCGATCAAGGGCATACCTCACTCAGCAGGTGTGGCCATTGCCGCAGCCCAGCCATTCACCGACCTGTTTGACTTCTGTGCCCGCGTGCCGAAGTCAGAGTGCCCACGGGCTGCCATCCGCAACCTGATCAGAGTTGGTGCCATGCCAGGCGAGCAGACACGGGAGTCGATGGAAGCGACGCTCGACCGAGCCATGAAGCTGGCTGCGGGAGAGTACAAGAGACCAGAGAAACAGGAAGGGAAGTGGAATGAAGGACAGCCTGTCTGTGACACTACACGCCTGGAGCGTGAGCGTGAGCTATGTGGCTTCTACGTTACGGGTCATCCTACCGATGCTTGGCCTTGGCTTGGGTTGCTGGGCAGTGTTCGTGACGATGTCGGTATTTGCCTTGTGGGCGGGGTTGTCACGACGATCAAGGAACGCTTCACACAGTTGGGAAAGAAGTTCATCACTTTTGTCGTGGACTCGAACGGACACACAACCGAGTGTATCGTCTGGGATCCAGGAAGCAAAGCAGGAATGATGCGGCCTGTCAAGGACGGCAACGTCGTGGTGGTGCGTGGCAAGGCTCGCGACCGCTCGACACTCGAGCTTACGGTCATGTCAGTTAAGACCCCTGATGAGTACCTGTCCAAACGCCGGCTCGGCATCGTCGTCGACTGCCCGGAAAACAGGATTATGCAGGTCGTCGATATGGCGGTCAAGCATGAGAAGTACGATGGCGAGCAGTTCGCCATCCGCGTGGACGAAGAGACCTTCCTATCAGAGATCACAGTCAACCTCACCGAGGACCTGCTCCTGGACATGCAGTCCATTGACGGGTGTGACGTGAGCATAATGGAGAGCAGAAGATGATACCGATGCCACCTGAGAACATATTCGTGCCATCAGACGACCTGCAGTTCAGCGAACCTGACCACAGGTACTGGTGCATGGAACATCCCGACCAGGAACTGACCAGCGTCACCACGCTGATCAAGCAGTACTCCGAGCCGTTCGACGCGGACTACCACTCGGAGCGGATCGCGGAGCGTGACGGCGTTAACGCCCAGGAGTTGCGTGACAAGTGGACATTGAACGCCAGCGAGGCATCGACAAAGGGAACCTACGTCCATGAGCAGATCGAGAACATCTGCCACAAGATGTGCTACCACGAGATCGTCATCCCAACAGATGGCCCGTATCCCAACATGATGCAGGGTGTTGCCAAGTTCTTCGCTAACAACATCAGCCTCGCGTCCGACTGGGTGCTACCAGAGCACAGGGTGTGGTGGCCAGAGTACGCTCTCGCCGGCACAATCGACCTGGTGGCCTCACGGTTCCGCGGCGTGCCGGCACTGATCGATTGGAAGACGAACAAGTCGATGGATATCACGGGCTACCGCAACATGCAGCCGCCGTTCCAGCGTGGTAAACTGAAGCTGCCTGACGCGAACCTGTTCCACTACTTCCTGCAGTTGAACATGTACCGCCGGATCATGGCCGAGCGGTATGACTTCAACGCAGAACTGATGGTGATCGTTCACTTGAGCGGCACGAGCTATTTCGAGTATGAAGCGTCGTTTATGGACGCTCACATTGACAAGATCCTCGAGCGACGAAAGGCCGAGTTGGATGAAATTGCTAACGGTAACCAGGACCGAGGAGAGCAAGGCCACTGTTGTCAACCTGATAGGTGAGGACAGATGGTGGCAGGTATTCCCGAACGGACAAGCCTTCAACCTTTTACCCCTCCCACCTGAGCCAAAGGAGTGCAAGAGATGGTGGAGGGTGGTGTGCATCTTTCCAAACCAGCGGACCCACTACTATGAGGACGGCGAGGTGCTACACTGGGATTGTTGTGAGTCGCGTGCTAATTTGATTATGGATGATTTTGCAGAAATCGGCGTCACGTGTCAACTACGCGAGATGCCCCAACCAGAGGAAGACTGATGGAGATGTGCATTGCTGCTGTCTTTGTTGCCGTGCTTTGCATGGCCATCATGGCGTTCGTCATTCACCATATCATGAAGAAGGCGAACCAAGAGACCGTCGAAGAGTATGAGAACTACATCAAGGGGATGAGGGGAGAGATAGATTCCCTCAGGAACCAGAAGGACGACATGAGGAGAAAGATTGATAACCTGGAAGGTAACATCAAGTCATATCACGCTACGTCCAACTCCATGCTCAAGGAAGTGGATCACGCCAGGTTAGAGAAGATCCATGCTGATGAAGAGATCGCCGATCTCAAGCAGGCTTGCACGTTGTTAGAGAATGATATGGATCACGCCAGGCTAGAGAAGATCCATGCTGATGAAGAGCGTGAGTGTGCAGTGCTGGCCATCCAGAATGCATTCGCGGCTCTTTCTGGGTTCGCTCCTCCACCGAACATAAGCCAGGCAGAAGCCAACACCGCACTGGTGCTGCTCAAGGAAGAGACCAATCACCAGGACCTGCACCAAGGCATTGGAATAGGTGGGCTTGGTCGCCCGCTGCCGCCGATGGAATTCCACTAACGAAAAAAGGCCCAGGTGCTACTAACACCTGGGCCTTTTTCTATTTGTAGTTTATTTCATGCTGTCCTCCCATGCTCTGATCAGTGGCGCGAATCGGTCGTACGTCGCCTTGCAGTCAGGACACGCCGCCCGCTTGCGTGGGACCTGTGATCCCTTGTAGCGTTTGGTGTGCCCACACTCGAGTGTCACGATACAACTGTCGGCGGCGTAGTTGGGATGCGATGACGTTCGGTAGTAGTCGAAGTCGACGATGTCGCGTTGGAAGCCCATGTCACATCCTACATAGCGAATTGACGGCGTTCGCCCGTACTGCTAACGGCAGTCTCAGTACCCACGACGGCACTGCCGCGGTAATGGGTAACCTCGAGCCGCAGACCAGGGCTGGTGAAAGTGATCTCATCCACGATGCTCTGGGCATGCTCTGCCGTCTCCAGCCGTCCGGTGTACGTGCTCTTGCGGTTGCCGGCGGTGTGGATAACCCATGCGTCATGTTGTTGTTCACACATACTTCTCTGCTGCTTTCTGTGCTGTGGCCACCTTGCGGAAGCCTCGTTCGAGGATCATCTCCTTGCTATCACTCAGTTGGACAAGGATGATGCGTTTGGGCAGCCCTAGGCTGCTTGTGATACGGTCCACGACCAGCGGGGTGTCCTTGGATTTCCACCTGTGAATCACACATGTGTCGGTCACCCGCTTGACCGGTCTTTTGTTCCACTTCATCTCTCCCTCCTTTCAGTGGACCTGCCGGCATCGAAGCCGGGTCCTGACTTGCCACTCGCGGTCACTAGGGCGTTTAACGAGTATCGGCAAGCAGTCGAAACCTTTCAGGCCCATCATGAAGCCCACACCTGCACGGCCACGCTCAGAGTGGCCACCCCCTCCCGCACCCGTACAGGCAGGGTCGTGTCTTTAGTAGCCCATTGGTCACGCCCTCCATATTGCTAGGGTGTTCACCTCCGCACCCGGGTTGCGACCCCGGCCGAACGGTGACGAAGCACCAGCCGCACGGTCATCATTTGATCAGCATGCCAGTGACGACCCAGCCGGGGTAGTCACGCTTGACGGTTCTGTGTGCCTCACGACCAGCGTCCTGCTTGCTGCAGCCTTTGACCCTAGTCTTGAACTGCATGGTCGACTTGATGAAGCAGCCGGTCTTTGGGTTCTTAACCCGTCGCGACAACGTCAACTCCGCATCGAATGGATACCCCATTACTTCACCCCCGAGATCTTGTATACGCCGCGATCGATCTCATCGAGCAGGGTCGCGTCGATGTTTGCCACAGCATAGCGGTCGCTGTTGGTCTTGTCCTTGTCGTTCAACTCGCGGGCAGCAGCCAGGGCCTGCTTGACCCTGAGGCTTCCACTGACCACCCTGCGGCCGTCGATGATGACCGCCACGTCGAATGGTCCCACCTTGCCCTTGCCGCGTGCGAGCAGCAGGCTGGGGAGCGTGAAGGGTTGTGTCCAGTTCTTACTCATTTGGGTTCCTCTCGTTGTTCCAGGTACACACCCAACTGGATCGGGCATGCGTCAATGTCGTACATTATCTTGTGATGTTCGGCCGCGTGCATACAAGCCTTGAAGGTGTTGTACACAAGCATCCCTTCATCGTCGCTGTCCGGGTTGCAATCGGATGGCAAGACTGCAACAGGTGGCCCCACTTGGTTCAGGCACAGGACGTGCAGCCCAGTTGCCTCTTTAGATTGGACCACGGCTTTGCGTGCGTCGGGGTCGGCCCACCACGGGTCTTTGATGTTTACCATTTACACTCGTCCTCCACAAACTGGTCCAACGCCAGCGACGATGGACTCGGGGTTGGTTAGTACGCGGCCACACTTCAGGCATCGCCCGGCCTGCAGCCAACACTCGACGTGCTC
>Ga0180438_10001189_pt1 | contig 46815 bp, 57 predicted proteins | sample SS_ome_12_FD_132455 | JGI IMG/M metagenome (GOLD analysis project Ga0180438, IMG submission 132455) | Hypersaline lake sediment archaeal communities from the Salton Sea, California, USA - SS_3_D_2 metaG | ecosystem: Environmental > Aquatic > Non-marine Saline and Alkaline > Hypersaline >...
CATGGCAGCCGCCCAGGGGGCACCATAAAAACTGCTCTTCTGGGGAATGGTAATTCCCAGAACGACCTCATCGAATATTCGAGGTGAGATTCCTCTTTCCCGAAGAGCCCCCTTGCTCACATCGGCGGCAAAGGTCATCGCATGCAAATGGGCAAAGCTTCCCTGCCAACGGCAGAACGGTGTGCTCCAATAGGCATCGTACGGAATAAATGCTTTTTCAAAAGCCATGTTTTCCTCCATATTGCTTTTGGATCGACATTATCTTCAGATCAGGCATGAGCGAACCTGGCTTCTTTCTTTGGACCGAACTTCATAAAATTTCCCATGCCGATTCTCATATCTTTGGTCCTGACGCATTCCCCGAACATCCGGGCTTCAAGTTCGAGCCCCTCTTCCAATGTCCCCTTCGCTCCCCCGAGAATGGCCTTTTTTAGAATTTCATCCGTTTTCCTGGAAAGATTCCCGATTGCCACTTCAGGCAGCGGGTCAGGAATATCGATCGCATCTTTTTTTATTGGCTTCACTTTCACTTCTCCGGAAATCACTCTCTTGGCGAAAGCAATACCCGCTTCCCGGACATCCCCTTCCACTTCTTCGCTCACCAATCCCATTTCCAACGCCTCGTGGGAAGATACGGGATTGCCGGTACGCAATATCGGCCAGGCTTTCGAAAAGCCGACGATCCGAGGGAGTCTCTGAGAGCCTCCATGCCCAGGGATAATACCCAGCTTGGGCTCGGGCTGACCCGCGAACGCTTTGAGTCCCTTTTTCGCTATCCTCGCTGTACAGGCCATAGCCAGCTCGTTCCCACCGCCGAAGGCCAGGCCGTTCATCGCACATATCACTGGCTTACCAAGATTTTCGATCAGATTCAAAACGTCTTGTCCCTCTCGGGAGATCTTCTCTCCTTCCTCGGGAGTAATTATGCCGGCGAGCATCTGGATATCTGCCCCGGAAACGAAGGCCTTGATACCAAATCCTGTAAGCACGGCACTTTTTATGCTGGTATCATTTTTGATGCCTGTAAAAATCGCTCGAAGCTGGCTCATGACCTCGCCGTTAAGGGCATTCAAGGTCTTCGGCCGCCGTATTGTGACGACAGCGATATCGTCCCTATCCTCACGGAAAACCACCGGGATGTGCCAGGGCTTGCCCGATTCGGCCTGTTTGACCAGGACTTCAGGGACTTTAAAATCCGGCCACTCCCCGGCATACTCTCTGACAAGATCCAGGGCTTTGTCGACACCCATCCCATTCATCATCTGGAACGGGGGATTAACGACCAGGGCACTTTCCACCGCCATCTCCAGGTCACCGATGTCGGATATCCCGGAATCGAGGATTTCACACACAAGACCGAAATACGCCCCTTTAATTCGATCCGAAACCTCCTGATAGACATTCTCGTTGAACGGCACCTCATCCGGCACAAAGGATGTTTCCCAGGGTTTTCCGAACCTGATCTGATTCTCCAAGAGATTCGGGGAGTGAAACCACGGCATGACCTTCTCATGCAATCCGGGGGCTCCGTGTTGAACGATCGGATTCCCCCCTGTGAGATTCATCGCCGTAAACGGCCCCACACCCAATCCCAGGGCTTTTTGCACCATCGCATCTACCTGCTTCACCGTTCCCAGTCCCTTTTCGACCAGAAGAACTGCCGCGATGAAAATGCCTTCGAAAATGGGATCTATGGCATATCCGAACCTGCTCTTTACCCGGATAGGGGCCTTCCCTATTTTCTCATAAAATTTCATTATGAAATCCGTAACCTCGGGAGAGGTTTCTTTCCCCGGGACGACCTCGACGATGATACTCCGCTCGGCGGGAAAAAAGTAATGGATGACCAGGCACCTTTGTTTGTTTTCAACCTCCCCAAAAATAATCTCCGGTTCCATATGAGAGGAATTGGAGGCGAAAATCGCCGTATCGGAACAGAACTTTTCCAGTTGGGCAAATATTTTTTTCTTGATATCGACATCTTCGGTGGCAGCCTCGATCACCAGGTCAGCACCGGCAAGCTGGGAGTAATCGTCCGTCCAGGCGATATTGGCGATCATGGCATCCGCCTCATCCTGTTTGAAGGCCCTCGTCTTGACTCCCCGGCCTATCTTCCCCCTGACACGGACTTCCCCTGATTTCAATGCGCTTTTTGCGATATCCACAACCACGACGGGCACTCCGTGACCGTGGAGGACTTTGCTGAAATACAGCGCAATATCCGGCCCGATCTGGCCCGAACCGATTACACCGACTTTGTTGATCGTTCTTCCAAACATTTCCATAGCCATCGTATTCCTCCTTACATCAAACTCGTTTCTTGAAGAGAAACGACTCCCAGTACCCCAATGAATGAAAATATCCCGATCTGGCGGATGGGGCTGAAGCAATAAACCAAAATTTCAATTTCAAACTAACCCACAAATCAAAAATAAATCCATATCATTTCTTGATTTTTTGGAAAAGCAATTTTATAATTTGCTGATTATTTTGTAAACCATAAGAACTACGATTAAAGAAAATAATCAAAATGAATCATGAAACGATCATCTCCGTTCACGTCAACTCCACCTTTCGGAAAATTTTTTCTTCCGATCGTTTTTTCCCGACATTCCATCATACCCTTCTGAAATAATAGAAATATTTTCCGACATTAAGAAAGGAGAACGTTTCATGACAACGAAAAAAATTCATCTTCGGGAAGAGGACATACCCAAACAATGGTACAACCTGGCCGTTGACCTCCCGTCACCTCCTAAGCCTCCGTTGGGGCCAGACGGGAATCCCATATCTCCGGATATGCTGGCTCCGGTATTCCCTATGAATCTTATAGAACAAGAAGTGAGTCAAGAACGCTGGATTAAGATCCCCGAAGAGGTGATCGAAATTCTTTACCGGTGGAGGCCGAGCCCCTTGCGACGAGCCGTCTATCTCGAGAAATACCTGAAAACGCCTGCGCGTATTTATTACAAGGATGAAAGTGTCAGCCCTCCTGGAAGTCACAAGCCGAACACCTCGGTCGCTCAGGCATGGTATAACAAACAATTCGGGATCGAACGCCTCACAACCGAAACGGGAGCCGGTCAGTGGGGGTCCGCTCTCGCTTTTGCTTGCAAATTGATCGGATTAGAGTGCAAAGTTTTTATGGTCAGGATCAGTTTCACACAGAAACCTTATCGCAAGGCGATGATGCAGGTCTGGGGAGCTGAATGCGTTTCGAGCCCTAGCACCGAGACTCAAGCTGGGCGAGATATCCTCGATAAAATGCCCGATACTCCCGGGAGTCTGGGAATAGCCATAAGCGAAGCCATCGAAGCGGCGGTTACGGATAAATCAGGTAAAACACGCTATTCACTCGGAAGCGTTTTGAATCATGTCCTCCTCCACCAAACGATAATCGGCCTCGAGGCCAAAAAACAATTGGAATCGATCGGTGAAAAGCTTCCGGATATCGTTGTCGGCTGTGCCGGGGGCGGCAGCAATTTTGCCGGGATAGCGTTTCCGTTCGTGTACGAAAAAATCAACGGCGCCAAAATAGAAATAATCCCTACAGAGCCCGAAGCTTGCCCGACCCTGACTCGAGCCCCCTATGCTTACGATCACGGGGATACAGCCCGGATGACCCCTCTCATCGCCATGTATTCTCTCGGTCACACGTTCGTTCCCCCCCCGATCCACGCCGGAGGCCTTCGGTATCACGGGATGGCCCCTCTTGTTAGCCAGGGAGTCAAAGAGGGCCTCTTGCAGCCCCGAGCATTTCACCAGCTCAAATGTTATGAATCGGCTGTCCTCTGGGCCCAAACAGAGGGCACTATCGCCGCACCTGAAACCAGCCATGCCATCGCCTGCGTTATCGATGAAGCTAAAAAAGCCATCGAGGAAGCGAAAGAAAAGGTTATTTTGTTCAATTACAGCGGCCACGGGCTTCTGGATCTCACCGGGTACCAGAGTTATTTTGCCGGTGAATTAACCGACTATTCCCTTCCCGAAGACGAACTGGCGAAATTCCAGGAAGCGTTGAAAGGCCTTCCAAAACCAGATTGATAACAAGGGCACAGGGTTCCCTTCGCGGACTGCCGGGATATAAATACACCCGTCCTGCAATAAAATTTGCGATTGCAGGGAAAATATGGTGCCGGCTTAAGCTCTTGCTTTTTCAAAGCCGAATTCAAAGGCCTTTAAATTCATTTCGCGGTCCTTTTTTCGGCTGACCGAGGCAAGCACAAATCTTGTATCCGCGTAACCAAAAGGCACCAATCCCGATCCTACCGAAAAGCCGATGAGCACGATATTGGCGGACTTTGAGAACCCCATCCGAGAAGCGCCTTCGCCGGCGTCGATCGATCTGAAAACGATCCTTTTCTGCTTCAAGTATGAAAGAATAGCAGGATCGAAGCTCTTGGGATCCTTGAGATTCACAAAACATACCCCGCCATTTTTTAAAAATCTCAAGCTCCGGTAGGTTTCTTCCTCACTAAAGGAATAAAAGATATCTGCCGCACCGGTTCGGATCAAAGAGCTGTGAAAGCCGCCCAGTTTCAGATGGGCGACGACCGATCCCCCCCGCTGACTCATGCCGTGGATCTCGGAACCCAGGACATCCAATCCCAGCCTCAATCCTAATTCTGAAAAAATCCGCGAGGCAAAAAGGACTCCCTGTCCGCCGATTCCCGCGATGATGATCTGCGTTTTGATCATGGCATTTATGATTCTTTCTCTTCTGGCTCATCCGGTACGATGGCCCCCCGGGGACACACATGGATACACACGCCGCAATCCGTGCACAGGGTTCGATCTATTGCGACCTCCCCGCCTTCCCTATTCGGTTGAAGCGCCGGGCATTCAAAAAAATCGATGCAATACATACACCCGTTACAATCAGCGGTAATTTTTACCCGGTGGGGTTTCTCCTGGCACACTTCCGGGTAACGAATGAGGCAGGGGTGTCTCGCGATGATCACGGCAATGCCCCCGTCTTCCTTTTGGGTATACTCCCGGGCTTCCTTGAGCAGGGCAATAAGACCGTTCACGTCATAGGGATCGATGGTCTCCATCCATTGGATCCCACATCCTCTGACCAAATCTTCCAAAGGGATGCTTTTACCCTGGCCTCCATCGGCCGTGATGCCGATTCCCGGCGTGGGCTGCATACCGGTCATCGCTGTAATCTCGTTATCCAAAATGACCAGGATAAACCGCGCATTATTGTAGACAGCATTCAAAAGAGAGGCCGTTCCGGAATGGTAGAAAGTGGAATCCCCCATTGTTGCGATGATCGGGATGTCGTTATCATCCAGATGGTATGCCTGGTAAAATCCGCTCGCAAATGTGATTCCTGCTCCCATGTCCAGAACCGTGTCCACCGCTCCCAGGTTTAGGCCGAGAGTGTAACAGCCGATATCGCTGGAATAGATGCCCTTGGGAAATGCCTTTCTTATGGCAAAAAAGCCCGCTCTTTCCGGGCACCCAGAACACAATGTCGGTTTCCGGATGGGCAGACCAAGATTTTCGACGAGGTTTTCAAGCTTCGAGTCCGAAATCGGTTTCAGCCCGGCAATCCCCTGTTCTCCTAAAACCTTAGCCAATATTTCATAAAGGACATCTGGGGAAAGCTCCCCATGTCCGGGGACGTGGCCGGTCAGCCTCCCCAAAACATTGCTTTTATCGGTAATTTGAGCCTCGATGACCGAATCGGGCTCCTCTATCACCAGAGCTTTGTCGTGCCTCTTTATAAACTCTGCGATCCTCCTTTGTGGGAGCGGAAACGGAGTCCCGATCTTTAAAAGGCTGAGACTTTCGTTCAGGTTAAATTCTTCCATCAAATCGAGAATCGCGACAAAACTGGCGCTGCAGGCGATGATCCCCAAGGAGGCTTTGGGAGAGGATATCACCTCCTGATTCCATAGCGTGTCCTTTTCGAACTTTTCCTGTATCTTGGAAAGGGTCTCGTTCAATCTTGCATGAAGGATCAGCCTGAAGCGAGGTGTTGCGGCCCACCTCGCCGGGTCTTTAACGAAATTTGCAGGTCGATCGCAGATATCCGGAGAAGCGAGCGCTACGCTCTGTTTGCCATGGGAAACTCTGATGGTCGGCCGCAGCATTACGGGAATCTGAAATTCCTCGGAAAGCTCGAATGCCGCCTTCACCATCTCCTTCGCTTCCTGCGGAGTAGAAGGATCGAAAACAGGGACCTTCGCGAACATGGCCTGAAATCGGGAATCCTGTTCGGTCTGCGAGCTGTGGGGTCCCGGGTCATCGCAGCTTATGATCACGAATCCTCCGACAACACCGGTATAGGCAGAACTCATCAGAGAATCTGAGGCCACATTGAGGCCAACCTGTTTCATGGCGACAGCCGCCCGTTTCCCGGTCATGCTTGCGGCAAGGGCATTATCGAACGCAACTTTCTCGTTTGTGGACCATTCGATATATGTATCCAGGCCCAGTTCTTTTTTGAATGAAACTACGGCCGGGATAATCTCGGAACTTGGCGTTCCCGGATAAGAAGTCACCACATGGCATCCGCTCTCGACGATCCCCCTAGCGATCGCGACATTCCCCAACAAAATTCTGATTTCTTCGTTTCTCATCGTGCATTCATGCGACTTTTTGTGTCACACGACCGAAAGATCAAAGGTAAGCCTACTTATTTATATATCCTGTTTACATATCCTGGCAAAGGTATCCATAAATCTTTTGTTCTGTTCCGGGGTTCCAATGGTGACACGCAAAAACGTGGCAAGACCGTACATGGATAAAGGCCTGACGATGATACCATGTTTCTGAAGCTCATCCGCTATGGGCTTCGTATCTGTCTTCACATCTATGGTCACGAAATTGGTTTCGGATGGGATGTAAAAGATTCCCAGCTCTTCAAAATGCCGATATAGATACCGCTTCCCTTTTTCGCTAATTTCTTTGGTTTTCCGAACATGGTCCTTGTCGTCCAGCGCGGCTGCTGCCCCTATTTGTCCCAGCCTGTTCACCGAAAATGGCGGGCATACCATATCGAGCGCATGGATAAATTCCTTTTTCGCCACACCGTAGCCCACCCGCAGGCCTGCCAGACCATACATCTTGGAAAAGGTTCGCAACACGATCACATTTCTTTTTTCTTCGATGAAAAGCAATGATCTTGGATAATCGCCATCGTTCACATAGTCATGATAGGCCTCGTCCAATACCACCACCATGTCCCCAGGAACCCTTTCCAGAAATGCCGATAAATCATTGTGTGTCATCATCGACCCAATCGGATTCATCGGATTGTCGAGATAGACTATCTTGGTGCTCGGAGTTATGGACCGGAGAACGGAATCGAGATCGTGGCGGCACTTTTTCAACGGGACCTCGACCAGTTGACAGCCTATGATTTGTGTAAGGATTTTAGCAAAAATAAAGGAAGACCGGCTCATAATCAACGTGTCTTCGGGATCCAAAAAAGCTAGCCCCAAAAGAAGGATCAATTCCGAGCTCCCATTTCCGATTCTCAGGTTTTCCGGCGCTATCCGAAGATGTTTTGCCAGCCTCTCTTTCAAATAATGACAGCAGTTATCCGGGTAAAGATAAGCTTCCTCCAGGCTTTTTCGAATGGCAGCCATGGCAAGGGGAGAGGGACCCAGCGGGTTTTCATTCGAGGCCAGCTTGCAGATTTCTTCCTCTATGACAAGCTCTTTTTCAAGAACTTCCGCCGGTTTCCCTGGCTGGTACTGCTCGATCTTTAAGACAGAATTGCGTATTAATTTTTTCACTTTGGTTTTCTGAATTATTTATAAAAAATGCCGCTGCCCCTATTCATTTTTTAAAAACCAAATTAACACATTCATCTAATCTATCCATCGCCATCTTTTATCCTTCGGACGAGCCGATCTCACAACATCTGCTTTGTCGCAGCCCATTCGCGGTAGTCCACTACAGCTTCATGGGCCACTTCCTTGCAGCTGCAGCAATCTCGGCTCGTAAATAATCCAAATCTGGTTGTTAAGGCATAGATTATTAATGAACTATATGGAAAAAGCAAGCTAGAATTGATATCGCGCCAAAAAATCCCATTCAATAATTCTCATTGGAATTATGCCAGAATCCCTAACAAACTGCGAGAACAAATTTTGACATCGCTGGATCTGTTTTGACATGATATCATTGCTGTGTTATAAGTTTTTCACCTCCAAATATTCTGTCCAAAGAGAGGCTTTACATGATAAAAAAAATCAGTCATTTGGGGATGGCTGTGAAGAACCTCGAAGAGGCGCGGGAATTTTACCGATCCGTTCTCAAACTGGAATCGGCTGATCCTATCGTAGGCGGAGACGGGACATTGAAGGTCAGCATGGTCAAGGTGGGCGAGGTTCTGATCGAACTTCTCGAACCCATCGGGAATGAAGGGATCATGGCCAAATTTCTGGAAAAGCGCGGCGAGGGTTTCCACCATATCTGCTACGAAGTGGACGACATCCACACAGCGATAGCATCGCTTAAAGAATCGGGCATGGAAGTCCTGGGTGAGCCGAAACCGGGAGCCGAAGGCATGAGTGTTTTCCTGCATCCGAGAGCGACTTTTGGCGTTCTGGTCGAGCTGGTCGAAAAAAAGGAGTGAGGCAAAAATGGACTTTGAATTGACGGAAGAACAGAAAATGTTCCGGGATATGGCCCGCAAGTTTGCCGAACAGGAAATCCTCCCGGCGCTGAAGGAAAACGAGCGCCAAGAGACATTCGATCCCGGCATCATAAAAAAACTTGCAGCCCAAGGTCTTCTGGCCCCCCACATCCCCCAGGAATACGGAGGGCTGGGATCGGACTACCTGACATCGGCCATCATCTGGGAATCCCTCTGCATGGCCAGCTTATCCGTAACCCAGGCGGCTGCGAGCGGGCCAATCCAGCCTGTCACAAATCTCCTGGATGCCGGGACAGAAGAACAAAAACAAAAATACATCCCTCCGGTCTGCAGGGGGGAGTCGATCATGTGCGGGGCCGTGGTCGAGCCCAACGCGGGGAGCGATTCATCGATGATCGAAACATCGGCCGTGCAGAACGGCGATCGCTGGATCGTCAACGGGACAAAAATCTTCATCACCAATGGCGAGATCGCCGATGTGACCCTGTTCATCGCTCAGACCGACAAGAGCAAGGGCCTGAAAGGTTTGGCCACATTCATCGTTGAAAAAGGCACGCCCGGGTTATCCAGCACCCCGCAGAAAGGAAAGATCAGCTGGCGCGGAGGGAGTGAAGGGACTATCCGGTTCACGGATATGGAAATTCCCCTGGAAAACCAGGTCGGAGAGACAGGGCGGGCCCTGAGGGATGCCCTGCGAGGAATCGATACGGCACGGCTTTTTCTCGCTGCCGGATCTGTGGGGCTCGCTCAAAGCTGCCTCGAAGCCAGTATCGATTATGCCAAGCAGCGGGAACAGTTCGGAAAGCCCATCGGGGGGCATCAGCTCATACAAGAGATCATCGCCGACATGGCAACCAGGATCGAAGCCGCCAGATGGCTGACCTACCGTGCTGCCGATCTCAAGACCCGGGGGATCCGGCACATCAAAGAAATGTCTTATGCCAAATATTTCGCGACAGAGAGTGCCCTTTGGGTTGCATCGCAGGCCGTCAAGATCCATGGCTCTTTTGGCACGATCGACGACTATCCGGTCGGCCATCATTACCAGGATGCCATCACCGCCACCATACTGGGCGGGACCGCTCAAATGCACCAGCTGACCATCGGGCAGCAGCTTTTGGAGATGGCCGCTTTCAGGTGATATGTCGAGGCATTAGCTTTGAATCAAAAATTCGATGCCATAATCGTCGGAGCCGGACCTGCCGGCTGTGCTTGCGGATTGACCCTAGCAAAGGCCGGGATGGAAACGCTGATCGTTGAAAGAGGAAAATTCGCCGGAGCCAAAAACATGTGGGGAGGGGCTTTTTACGGGCCATCCCTGTACGACCTCTTTCCTGACTTCTGGAACGAAGCACCGGTCGAACGATACATAGGCCAACACAAATATTCTCTGCTAACAGAAAACGCTTCTTTCTCTTTCAACTTCTCATCTAAAAAATTCGGCACACCTCCATATAACGGCTTTTCTGTGCTGCGCTCCAAATTCGACCGCTGGTTCGCCTCTCAAGCCGAACAAGCAGGAGCCGTTGTCGCCGCAGGCCTCGAAGCCGAAGATCTGCTGTGGGATGGGAATACCGTGGCAGGCATCAAAGCAGGCGGAGACGATCTTCCCGCAAACGTCGTCGTCAGCTGCGACGGAGTGAATTCCCTATTGCCGGAAAAAGCGGGATTGAGAAAAAAAATCTCAGCCCGGGATGTCAAACAGGGTATCAAAGAGGTGTTGCAGCTTCCCCGCCAGCTCATCGAACAACGCTTTAACCTGCGTGAAGAGGAGGGCGTCGCCTGGGAGTTCATCGGTACTTTTTCCAGAGGCATTCCCGGAGGCGCGTTCATCTATACCAATAAAGACAGCCTGTCTGTCGGCGTCGTCGTGCAATTGAGCGAATTGGTTAAAAAGGAGGTTCCTGCCAATGACCTGCTGGAGGATTTCAAACGACATCCTTTGGTGGAAAACCTGCTTTCCGGCAGCCAGATTGTCGAGTATTCAGCCCACCTGGTCCCTGTCCGGGGCAAATCAAAGTTGCCGGCCCTTTACACCGACGGGATGCTCGTAGCGGGCGATGCTGCCGGATTGACCCTGGCGACGGGTTTGATCCTCGAAGGAGCGAACTTTGCCGTGGCTTCAGGAATCGCAGCTGCAAAAGCTGTCATCCGGGCAAAAAGGACAGGAGATTTTTCAAAAAAATCCCTATCATGCTACCCGGAATTGCTGAAAGAGAGCTTTGTCCTTAAGGACCTGGAAACCTTCAGAAGAGCGCCCGGATTGCTCGAGAATCCCCGGCTCTACAGCCAGTATCCCGAACTTGTATGCGAGCTTGCCGAAAGAATATTCAGCAACGATGGAAAAAAGAGAAAAAAAATCGGGGAAATATTCCGAAATTCACGGAGAGGAAAAATATCCCTCAGGCAGATGATCCGCGATATCTTTCAGATAAAGAGGTCGTTATGACGCCTTCGAGCATCGAGGATAAACTGGCCGTCAATAAATATGACATCGATAAAGATCGGCATATCCTGATAAAGGAAGAGATCTGCCGGAAATGCGAAGGATTTCCGTGCGCCTATGCCTGTCCGGCAGATTGCTTCAAAATTAGGGAAGGGCACGTCACTTTTTCCTACGAGGGATGTCTGGAGTGCGGCAGCTGCCGGATCGTGTGTGACAAAGAAGCCATCGAATGGACTTTTCCTAGAGCCGGTTTTGGTATATGTTACCTTTACGGATAGATCCCGATTAAGATGAACATTATCGTTTGTGTCAAGCAAATCCTGGACCCTGAAATCCCGGTATCGAAGTTCCGGCTGGATGAAAGGAACAAAAAAGTCATCCCTCCCGAGGATATCCCCCCGGTGATAAATCCATACGACGAGATGGCTGTGGAACTCGCCATCAGGATCAAGGAACGGCATGGGGGGCGGATAACCGTCCTGACCGTCGGGGATAACAGTGCGGCCCGTGCCGTAAAACATGCCCTTGCCATGGGCGCCGATGAAGGGATCGTTCTGCAAGATCCGGTATTCGAGGACTCGGACAGCTTTGGAACGGCCTATATCCTTAGCCAGGCCATGCGGAAGATCGACGATTACGACCTGATCCTATGTGGAAGGCAGGCGGCTGATTGGGACGAGGCACTGGTCGGGATAATTCTGGCGGAAATCCTCGAATTGCCCGTAGTAACCCTGGCCGAGTCCGTCGATCTCATCGAGGGCCGCTTGCAGATCAAGCGCGTGATGCTCGATGGTTCACAGGTCTTTTCCGTTCCGCCCCCAGCCGTTTTGACAGTGAGCCATGAAACGGGTCAACCCAGATTGCCATCGGGGTGGGGAATCATCTCTGCCTCCAGGAAGGAAATTCCCGTCTGGGACGCAATAGCCATCGGGGCGGACAAGAGCCGGACCGGAGCCGGCGCTTCCCGGAAAAACCTGGTCAAGCTTTTTATCCCTGTGAAAGAACGAAAATGTGAGATGATCGAGGCGGAAACAACGGAAGAAGCCGCCGGCAAACTGGCAGAAAAAATGAGAATGAAGGGCACGATATGAAGGGGATCCTTATCTGTGGCGAACTGAAGGGTGGAAAAATCACATCCGTCTCCAAAGAGCTCGTCACGACCGGCAGGAGGCTAAGCGATAAGGCAAATCAGCCGCTCTATTTTTTGCTAATGGGAGATAAGCTCGGGATTATTGCCGGAAAAGCCGCGGACATGGGCGTCGACAAAGTCCTAGCTGTCGAAGATCCCGCACTCGCGGACCTGCATCCTGAACGCCTGACTGCCGTCTTAAAAGACATCTGTCACAGAATCGAACCGCTGCTCATTCTCTTCGGACAGACAGATCTGGGACGGGACGTCGCTCCAAGATTAGCCGCAAAAATCGGGGCAAGCGTCTGCATGGATTGTGCGGATCTGGCATTCGACGAGACCGGCGACGTGCTGCTTCAGACCAAGCCGGTATACGGGGGTAATGCCATGGCCCAATGGGCATCGCCAAATTGTTTTCCTCATGTAGTGACCATGCGTCCCAGATCAGAAAAGCCATCCGAACCGGATCCAGCCAATCCGGGAGAGATCGAATCTGTTGCGGTCGATATCGATGAATCACAAACCAGGGCGCAGCTAATAACAACCCTAAAGGAAGAAGACGGCGGAATAAGGCTTGAGGATGCCAAAACGATCGTGGCTGGAGGCGGAGGGATCGGCGGGAGGGAGGGTTTCCGACTGGTCCGGGAACTGGCCCAGACTCTCGGGGCCGCCGTTGGCATTACCAGAGTGCCTTCAGACGAAAACTGGATGCCCAAGAAGCTGGAGATAGGGCAAACCGGTCATACGGTCAGCCCGAATCTATATATCGCCATAGGCATTTCAGGGGCTCCCCAGCATCTTGCCGGATGTTCCAGCTCCAAAGTGATTGTCGCCATAAATAAAGACCCGCAGGCTCGCATCTTCGAGGAGGCTGATTTCGGGATAGCCGCTGATTACAGGCAGGTTTTGCCCCCTTTGATCGAAAAAATAAAGGATCTAAAAGAGTGAAGCGATAACCGGAACGGAAATCAGCTAGAAGGTAACGAATTCCCTGAACTCGAGGAAACGCTTTTTTATCTCGGAGAAAGTCAGCGATTTGAACCGCTCGATTCCAAAATCCTCGATGGCGTAGGAAGCCATCACACTGCCGAATACGGCGGCCCGCCGCAATTCCTTTTTGTCTACATTTTTTACAGAATCCAAATAGCCCAAGAATCCCCCGGCGAAACTGTCTCCGGCCCCGGTGGGATCGACGACATCCTCACAAGGATGAGCCAGTACGCCAAATGCGAAATCCTTCCCCAGCATCAAGGCGCCGTGTTCCCCTTTTTTGATGACAACGTAGGAAGGCCCCATCTCCAAAATCCTGTTCCCGGCTTTGATAAGGTTGGGTTCAGCGGTAAGGAGTTTTATCTCTTCGTCGTTGCAGAAAAAAAGCCGGCATTTTTTTAGGACATCCAAGAGAGGGGCTCTGTTGTTTTCGATCCAGTGAGTGATCGTATCCATTGCCACCCATTCGGGATTTGTGAACTGAATGCGGATATCTTCCTGAAGTTCGGGGTGAATATTGGCCAAAAAAACGATTCCCGATTCTCTGTAAGAAAGGGGCAATCGAGGCTTGAAGTCGGCGAAAACATTCAGCTCCAGCTTCACGGTCTTTCTCTGATTGGGATCATGGCCGTAGAGCCCTTCCCAGTGAAAAGTCTTTCCCTTCGAAAATTCCAGCCCCTCGATATCGATTTTTCTTTTTTTGAAAAGCGCGATCGTTTCGTCAGGGAAATCCTCGCCCACCACCCCCACAATCTTCGGGGAAGTGAAAAAACTTGCTGCAACGGAACAATAGGTACAGGATCCGCCGACGACCTTTTCCCTGCGCACATCCGGAGTTTGGATGGTGTCGAAGGCCAAAGACCCGACAATCACAAGGCTCACGGGAGATACCTTCCGATAATGTGTTGCAGTTTCTGTTTTGTCTCCTGGGGGATGAGTTCCGGGGAAGTGACGATGCAGTCCCTGATCGCCCGGGAGCACTCACAGGCGCCCCCTCTATCGACCGGGAGACTTGTTAGGGCGTTCCTAAGGATGTCCTTGGCATTGTGGACATTATGCCGCATGTTTTCCAGGATCAATTCCACAGAGACGGATTCCTCCTCCTCATGCCAAACGTCGTAATCGGTGACAAGACTCATCGTGGCGTAACAAATTTCGGCCTCACGGCAAAGTCTTGCCTCGGTCGCGCTTGTCATCCCAATCACATCACAACCCCAGGATCTGTATATACCGGATTCCGCCTTGGTGGAAAAAGCCGGCCCTTCGATGCATATATAGGTTCCATTCGGATGGACGCTTATGCCAAGGCTTTTTCCCGTCGCGAATAACAATGAAGATAATTCCGGGCAAACCGGATGGGCAAAACCGATGTGGACGGCGATTCCCTCCCCGAAAAACGTGTTTTTTCTCCGGGTCCTATCAAAAAATTGAGCGGAAAACACGATATCTCTGGGTTGGATATCTTCTCTGAGGGAACCGACAGAATTGACGGATATGATTCTCTCTACTCCCAACATTTTGAACCCATAGATATTGGCTCTATAATTGATCTCTGAAGGAAGCAATCGGTGCCCACGGCTGTGTCGGGCAAGAAAGGCCACCCTTCTCCCCTCGAGACTCCCGATCATATAGGCATCAGAAGGTTTTCCGAAGGGTGTATCGATGGCCTTTTCCTCGAGGTCTGCGATCCCATCGATTTCATACAGACCGGTCCCTCCGAGAATGCCGATTTCCGCTTGGAAAACATCTCCATCTTTTTCTGTTGTCATGCCTCCTCCTCGAAGGCTGCCCGTATCCTGACCTGCCTTCGTCCAGAAAAACCGATCCTTATCGGTCCTCGATACGTGCAAGCTCCCGATAAAATCGAGATATTGATATATACTTTATCCCCTGACAAGTCAAGACAATCGGGGCCGCATGCTTGTCAATGAAGATAAGCGATCCCGGCAAAAAACAGGTCAGGATTTGGGAGTGAAGTAGGTCAACACTCTTCCCTTCTCTTCCCTGGTCCAAACCGAATACCCCTGCTTTTCCGCTTCTGCGATAAGTGGTGAGGGGAGAAAAGGGGCGATCAGCTCATAGATTTCTCCGGAGTGCAATTTTTTGCAATCAAGAAAAACCCGGTTCATGGGTTGTTCTCCGCGCTCGAGGAGGGGACTGGCATCGAGGCTTTTCACTATTTTGGCAACAGCAAACCAGGACGGCTTGTCCTTCGATGCGGGGACCTCCGCATCATCTGCGCCCATTCTCCCCTCGACCCCTGCTGCTTCCCTCAGACAATTGATCATCTCCGCCAGAGTGATCTTCCCAACCGCGGCAACCTGACGCAAAGTGGCCACCCTCGCTATGGTTTTCCGCAGAATCGGGTTGCGCAATTTTTTAAATTCCGGAGACAATTTCAAAAGAGTCTCTTCCAACTGCGGAAAATTTTTCAGAAGCGCTCCGACTTTGGTTTCGGGCGTAATTGGAATCGGCGTGGTCAATTTTTCCATTTCAAGCACCCTTTTTGTATTGGAGCAGCCTTTGCTCCCCTTCAAGCTTTCTCTTTTCCGTAAGATCCTGGCTGACCTCTAGAGTTCCTAAATAATGCCCATCCGTATCGTGCAGGGCAAAATACTCGATATGGATGAATCTATCCCTGATACCGATCCAAAAGGCTGCGTGGTCCTCTTTTTCAGACTTGAAATCGTCCAGAATTTTTTCGACGACTTTGACACTGGATGGAGGATGACACTGCTGGACCTTGCGGCCAAGAATAGCCCTGCTCCGGGCAAATATCCGTTCTTTTCCCTGCGTGAAATACCTGACCCTGTCATCTTTGTCTACAAAGGTCATATCGAACGGTATCGTATTCAAAATGGCGGTCAGTTCCTGCACGCTGAAGCTCCCGCTTGGAAGCTGTATCTTGTCCGCTCCTCCATCCCCTGATTCCTTCCTTTCGATTCCCTCCGGAACCCAAGTCTCCTTCGGATCGTACAGACAGAACCCATATTCGATGCTCTGGGTTTCGATCTCATACCACTCAGAATCGGTGAGCGTATCCAGGCACATGGGAAAAAGAATCTCTTCTTCTTTGTCGATCATCTCGGCAACTGCCCGGGATGCAGGTTCGAGCACAAGGTCGATCGCCGTTTTTGCCTCATCGACAGAAATTTCATCCACCTCTCCAAGCGCATCGACAGCGCCCTTCAGCAGTACACGGGTTTCATCATGCTTTCCCCACATCACGGTCGGGGGCCCTGTGATGCCATGTTTCTCCAGGAAAGGGAACAGGAGGTTTTCTTTTCGCAGGTAATGTTTTTCCACATCTGTCAGGGCATTGAAGTGACCATGTATCTCATTCAAGATAGAACGCAGATGATTTTTGTCTTTTGTTTTTTTCGCCTCGCCGTAAAGCTCCTCCAGTGCCCGGATCTCCCTTTTCAGGGCTCGATTTTCCTGATTGAAGGTATGCACCGGATGCCCGGCAGGGGCTATTTTGGCTCTCGAATGGTCCAGAAGACCATCCAAGGCGGCCGTATGGATGTCGCACAATCTCAGGACTTCATCCTGAGGTAAGCCTTCCGCGATCAATTCCTGCTCCACTTCGACGACATCGTTGTAAGGAACTTTTCCCAATAGCCGCGTAAGCTGGTTGCGCACGGCCTCCGGCGCCGTGCCCTCATGGAGCTGCAAGATCATGTGTTTGAGAAGCTCCTTCCTTTTTTTCTTATTTTCCATCAAATCACTCATTATTTCCTCCTAAATTTATCATCGTTATATGACCAATATAATGATTTCTTGTGAACGATGCATTGACTTCCGTCAATTTTTCGAGATTATCCTCCTTTTCTCGGTTCGCTGACATTTTCATTTTTGCCGTTTGAGTTTTGGGCATCATTCCGGTATCCTTATGTCCAGAGGTTGTGATAAGAATGGATATCCAGTCAAATCTGGGACCTGTCTGCGATATTTTGCTTGCGGCAAACAACGTTTGTTCGCTAACGGGAGCAGGGATATCCGCGGAATCGGGCGTCCCCACATTTCGGGGAAAGGACGGGCTTTGGAAAACATACAGGGCCGAGCAGCTCGCCACCCCGATGGCCTTCATCCAGGATCCCCGTCTGATCTGGGAATGGTACGATTGGAGAAGGGGAATCATCGCGTCCAAAGAACCGAATGACGGTCACAAGGTTCTGGTAGAATGGGAAGCTCTCTTTCCGAACTTCGCGCTGATCACACAAAATATCGACGGGCTTCACCAGCGGGCCGGCTCGAAAAACGTCATCGAACTGCACGGGAATATCTGGAAACAAAGATGCACCAGTGAAAACACGCTCATCGAAAATCATGATGTGCCCCTCGAAGAGATTCCTCCTCATTGCGAAACCTGTGGCGCCCTTTTGAGACCTCACGTCGTCTGGTTCGGAGAATCCCTCGATGGATCCATCCTTCAACAATCTTTCCATCTGAGTGCCGCATGCGACGTGATGTTTTCGATAGGAACCTCTGCGGTCGTCCAACCTGCCGCTTCCCTTCCCCTGAGCGCTGCGGAACATGGGGCAAAAATTATCGAGGTCAATCCGGATCCGACTCCTTTAACAGATTTTGCTGACTTTTCCTTCCGGGCAAAATCAGGAGAATTTTTACCTGTCCTGAATGATGAACTCAAGAAAAGGACACATCAAAAAAAGGAATAATGCCTATGAAATATATCTATATCGACGCTTCGGCCGGAGTGAGTGGAGATATGATCCTGGGCGCGCTCCTGGATTGCGGAATAAGTCCCTCGGTTTTTAAAAAGAAAATGGCTGAATTGAAACTTCCGGTCGAGATAGCGGTCAGGGAAGTCAAAAGAGCATCTCTCAGGGGATTGAAAGTGGAGGTCAGGGTCAAAACAAAGAAGAAAATCTCGAGAAAATGGTCCGACGTCCAAAACATTCTCGAAAAAAGTCCGCTATCGACTGCGTGCAAAAATCGCGCATCACGCATTTTCAAACGCTTATTCGAAGCGGAGGCCCGGGTTCATGGACGAAAATTCGACGAAACCCATCTTCATGAAGCCGGCGCCGATGATGCCATCATCGATATTGTCGGCAGTTGCTGGTTGGCAGAGGAGCTGGGTATCCGCAAATATTATGCCTCTCCCCTGAATCTAGGACGAGGGTGGGTCAAGACATCTCATGGCATTCTTCCGGTCCCCCCTCCTGCCGTCGGCGAGCTGTTGAAAAACATCCCTGTCTACTCTGCCCACGTAGAAAACGAGCTCGTCACACCGACCGGTGCGGCCATCGTTTCCACACTGGCAACGAGATTCGTCCCGTTCCCCGAGCTCCGTTACCACAAAATCGGATATGGAGCCGGAACAAAAGATTTTCCGAACTTTCCGAATATCCTTCGCATTTTTTACGGAGAAGAGGAAGACTTTGTACCCGACGACCTTGTCTACACGATCGAGACCAACATCGATGACGAAAATCCGCAAATACTTGGCCATTTCATGGAATTGGCCATGACAAAAGGGGCTTTGGATGTCTTCTTCACCCCGGTTTTCATGAAAAAGAACAGGCCTGCGATAAAATTGACCATCCTGGCTGAGCTTGGTAAAATAGACGGTCTTATTCGCTCAATTTTTCTTGAGACCAGTACCATCGGTGTCCGATATTATCCTGTTCACAGGAGAATCCTTGAGAGGAAAATGCAGACAGTCCAAGTTTTGGGAGCAAAAATCCCGGTGAAAGTGGCTCGATTGGGAGAGGATGAGATACATTTTCAACCCGAATATGACGCATGCCGGAATGCTGCGAAGAAGCTCAATCGGCCGCTGAAAGAAATCATGCAGCTTGCATTGAGAGAACTGGAAAAACAGAGGAGTTCTACAAAGATCGATGAAGGAAACACGCAAAGAAAAAAAAGTTGATCTGAAAAAGATCGAGCGAGGGGTGAGGTCCATCCTGGAAGGGGTAGGAGAAGATCCTCAGAGACCCGGATTAAAACAAACCCCTGTCCGCGTAGCCGCGATGTTCTCAGAAATCCTGGGAGGACACCGGGAGGACCCCTCTGCACATCTCCAGACCATACAGGGGGAAAAACACGATGAGATGGTTCTGATAAAAAACATCCCCCTCTACTCCATGTGCGAGCATCATCTGCTTCCATTTGCCGGAGTGGCTCATGTGGCCTATATTCCCAAAGAAGGTAGAATCGTGGGATTGAGCAAAATCGCCAGGGTGGTCGACATCCTTTCTCACCGCCTTCAAGTCCAGGAACGCCTGACCAAACAGATCGCGGACCTGATCGACACCCATCTCAAACCTTTAGGTGTTATGGTCGTCATCGAAGCAGAGCACATGTGTATGTCCATGAGAGGAGCGAAAAAACCGAAGTCCATAACGGTGACATCTGCCGTAAGAGGTTCTTTTCGGACAAGCAACGCCACAAGGTCCGAAGCCATGACCCTGATCAAAGGAGGATCGTCCGTTGGAAGAGAGCTCTAAGACCTCCTTCTATATCACGACACCCATTTATTATGTGAATGATATTCCGCACATCGGACATGCCTACACGACCATTATTGCCGATGCCATAAGCCGGTTCAAAAAGCTCGCTGGCTATGACGTTTTTTTTCTCACCGGCACGGATGAACACGGCCAAAAAGTGGAAAAATCCGCGGCAGAGAAAGGGATGACTCCCATTCAACTGGCCGACAACGTCGTGGTCAGATTTAAAAAACTCTGGGAAGCCCTGAATATTGCGTTCGATTACTTCATCCGCACAACCCAGCCCTTCCATGAACAGGGAGTCCAAAAAATCTTTCACAGACTGAAGGAGAAAGGGGATATCTACAAGGGAATATACGAGGGGTGGTACTGTGTATCCGACGAGACATTTCTCTCCGAAGATGTCCCTTTGGTGGAAGGCACGCATAAAATCTGCCCCGATTGCGGTAAGCAGGCCAATATCGTCTCCGAAGAGTGCTACTTCTTCAAGCTGTCGGCTTATCAGGAATCCTTGCTCGAGTTTTTTGCACAGAACCCCGAATTTGTCCGGCCGCAAAGCCGGATGAACGAGGTGGTCAGTTTTGTCCGCCAGGGGCTAAGAGATTTGAGCATAACCCGGACAACGGTCAAATGGGGAATCTCCTTTCCCGACGACCCCTCTCACACGATCTATGTCTGGTTCGACGCGCTCCATAACTATCTCACGGGGATAGGCTACGACCAGGATCCCACCCTCTTCGAAAAATTTTGGCCGGCATCCCTCCATCTCATAGGTAAGGATATTCTCAGACATCACGCTGTTTTCTGGCCAGCCTTTCTTATGGCCGCTGGATTTGCCCTTCCTAAAACGGTCTTTGCCCATGGATGGTGGCTCAAGGATGAAACCAAAATGTCGAAATCCAGAGGCAATGTCCTCGATCCATGGACTGTCCTGGACATGTTCGGGCCAGATCCATTGCGTTACTTCTTGCTTCGCGAAATTCCGATAGGGCTGGACGGAAATTTTTCTCATGAGGGTTTTATCCATCGAGTGAATTCCGATCTTGCCAATGACTTGGGAAATCTCGTCCAGCGCATATTGACGATGATTCATAACTATTTTGACGGATGCATCGGAAACGTAGAGAAAGAAACCGATGCGGATAAAAATCTGCGACAGGAATACGAAGAGATCAAGGAAAAGGTCAGGCATTACTTCGAGGATTACGCTATCAACAGGGCTCTTGAGGAGATTTGGGCGTATATCAACTCTGTGAACAAATACCTGGCGGATCATGAGCCCTGGAAATTAGCGAAGGACCAATCCAAAAGGGCAAGATTGGGGCGTATCTTGTATCAAGCCTGCTGTGCGCTGAGGAGCATCGGTTATTTTGTATATCCGGTCATCCCGGATTCTTCCAGAAAAATCTGGCAACTTCTTGGGGAAACGAAATCTCCCGAAGAAGAATCCTATGAAGACCTTGCATTTTTCAACTTCACTCCAGGCCAGAAAACCCAAAAAGCCGAGCCGTTATTTCCAAGAGTAGATCTTAATAATTTCTTGAAAGAGGAGAAAGACCAGAAGGCTTCCCCTCTCATGGAGGAAAGAATGGATATCATCACTTATGATGAATTCAAGAGAATGGATTTGAGAGTCGGTGAAATCTTGAAGGCCGATCGCGTCGAGGGGACGGAAAAACTCGTGAAGATGGAGGTCGATATCGGGACAGAAACGAGACAGATGATCGCAGGGATAGCAGATAAATATGCCCCTGAGGACCTGGAAGGGAAAAAAGTCATCGTAATCGCCAACCTCAAGCCGGCGGTCATCAGAGGTATCGAGTCTCAGGGGATGCTCCTTGCGGCCGAAGTGGACGGGAAAGCGATCCTTCCCGTCTTCACGGAAGATATCCCGGCCGGGGCTAAGGTCAGGTAACCCAGGGAGATTCTCTTTTCCCTTTCCGGGATTAAGGATCGAGGTCGTGAAGCGAAGGGCTTTTCTCCATTCATGCTGTGGAGCTGTTGCAGGGCTGACAACTGCCATTTCTCCGGGAAAAGTCGAAGCTGGTGCCCCTCTCAAACCAACACAATCAGAAGAGGCAAAAAAAGTCTTTGTGAAAGTGACCGGAACAGCGCAAGACGGAGGCATCCCTCACATCGGATGTTTCCGTTCGAACTGCCTGCGGGCTTGGAACGATCCCCGCTATTCGCGGCTTGTTGCATCCCTTGCCCTGTTCGACCTTAACGAAAACAAAACATTTTTTATCGACGTCACTCCTGATGTGCGCAGGCAAACCTTGATGGTTCGGGAACGGCTGGATTTGAAAAACAGGAAAAAAAGATTCCGTCCAGACGGCATCCTTTTGACCCATGCACATATAGGTCACTACACGGGATTGATGTTCTACGGCTATGAAGCGCAGTCTACAGACAGGCTTCCTGTGTATTGCTCGCAGCGGATGGAGTCGTATCTATCCCAAAACGGTCCGTGGAGCCAGCTCGTCGAGCGAAAGAACATCGTCCTGGAAACGATCAGTCCGGAAAAAGCTTTTCCCCTCACTCCCCAAATCACGATCACCGCTTTTCATGTCCCCCACCGTGAGGAATACAGCGATACGCTCGGTTTTAAGATCAAAGGCCCCAAGCGATCGATCCTGTACATCCCCGATATCCAGGGCTGGGACACATGGGATCGCTCGATCGCCGATGAAGTCCGGAATGTCGACTGGGCGTTGATCGACGGGACTTTTTTTTCTCCCGAAGAAATGCCTTCCCGCGACCTATCTTCGATAGGACATCCCTTTATTGCCGATTCCATGGAACTCCTGCACGATACAGCCCGGGATGACAAAACCCGGATCTACTTCACCCATCTGAATCACTCCAATCTAGCCCTCGATCCGGCCGGCGAAGCTGCCAAAATCGTAGAAAAAAGCGCTTTCGGTTTAGCGGCGGATGGGATGGAATTTTCGCTATGAAGGAATTTCGGATAAGGAAGGCAGATACTTTTCGATCAGGGACAAGGGGATAGCTCCCTCTCTGAGCAGGCGAGGCTTCTCCCCGGATAAATCCACGACCGTCGAAGGAAACGAAGCCAGGGTCTTTCCTCCGTCAACGATCAAATCCACGACCCCCTCGAATAATTCAAGGGCTTTTTCCGGATCGGATATCTCCGTTTCTCCCGAAATATTGGCACTCGTAGCCGTTATCGGAAAACCGGCCTCTCTCACAAGGGATCTTACCCAGCCGTGACTGGTCAGACGCACCCCGACCGTGCCAGCTTCTCCCTTTAATTCTTCTGGCAGTTGTGAGGATGCTCTGAGAACGAGGGTCAGGGGTCCCGGCCAAAAATTTTGGATAAGCCGGTGTGAAGAAACAGGGATATCGGAAGCGACATGCTGAAGCATAGAAAGATCGGAAATCATCACAGAAATGGGTTTGAAAGGATCCCTCTTTTTCAAACGGAAAACTTTCTGGATAGCTTTTTTGGACAACCCATTCACGCCCAGTCCATAAAAAGTCTCGGTAGGATAAACGATGACACCGTCTTTCCGCAAAACTCCGACGATCTCGGCGATCTCATCGGATGCGGCGATCTCCCGGTGAATTGTGATTATTTTCGTTTTCATGTCCCAAGCGCCATCCTATATTAAAAACCGGAGATGAATTTGTAAAGAGCTTGACTCGCCAGAGATTCTATTCTATAAACAAGAATTGGCAGGAATTCATGGCTTTAAGTGGACAACTGACCTTTTTTAGAAACACAGAGGTCTGGAAAATCTCCCATGGAAAGGATGGGTTATTCTTGGCATAGATTTTGCATATAATTAAAACAGAGGTGACAAAAATGAAAAAAATACTGATTTTGCTGACCGCATTGATATTGATGATACCGGGATTTGGCTTTTCCGACCTGGTGACATTCAAGCTCGGCTATTTCGTTCCAAGCACGAGATACGATGTCCAGGACAACAATCTTTGGTGGATCGAATTCAACCAGATGACGTTTGCAAAATCCAATTACCAAACCACGAATTTTGGATTCGGGTACGAATATTTCTTCTCCAATCAGTTGAGCCTCGTTTTGAACGTGGAAGGCTACTCCAAAAGCAAACTGGGACAATACAAGGAATACGTGGCCATCGAAGATATAGACGGGGTCTGGGCCTATCCCATGGAAGATTTTTATGGCGATTGGATCCCTTCCCACACTTTCAGTGTTTCGATCACACCTTTCCAACTTTCCCTGAAAATCGCGCCATTTGGGAGAAGCATGAAGGTGATCCCGTACATCGGGGGAGGCGTGGGTGTCTATCTATGGAGCGTGCGGCTTTTCGGGGATGTCATCGATTTCAGCGACGAGTGGTGGGATCCGGTCTATGAAACGGTCGTATACCCCATCTGGACATGGGATGCAAGAGAGGAGAACAAGCTCAGAATCGGTTTCCAGGGCTTTGCCGGAATCATGATCCCGCTCGCCAACCGGATCAGTCTGGAAGCAGAATTCAGGTACAACTACGCCATGGCCGATTTTACAGAGGCTTTCGAAGGATTCGAAAGGTTCGACATCGGCGGGTATCAGATTTCCGTGGGCATGAATTACTGGTTTTAAAGACCCAGGGGGCATCCTATCTCAAGGGAAGGCCCCATTCTTTTATTTAAAAAGACTCATAGGATATGATCTCATCGAGACCCTTTCGGCTTCTTGAAGATGGGAGTTCGTCGGGATAGCCCAGAGGGGTCAAAGCCAAAACCCTGACTTCGTCGGGAATCTCTAAAACGGACTTGACCTCTTTTTCTTCAAAAGCGCCTATCCAGCATGTCCCGAGCCCCTCTTCCTGTGCCTGCAATATCAAGTGCTCGAGGGCGATGGCAACATCCACCGGCCACGATTTCATATAGTTCCCCATCCGGGAATAACACCTGTCGGGAAATCCACACGCCACGACCACTAAGGGGGCTTCGGCGATGAACGACTGCCTTACAGAAGCTTCGACCAGCCTTTGTTTCAGCGATTCATCCATCACGAGAATGAATTTCCAAGGCTGAAGATTTTTCCCGGAAGGGGAAAACCGAGCTGCTTCCAGCACGCGAAGGAGTGCATCCTGGGGAATCGGATCGGGCTTGTATTTGCGCACACTCCGTCTCTCTTTTATGATATTCAAGATACTCATTCCTCCTCCTTTTTTCGCCGGTGCGTTGCGGCAAGCATAAGATATTTCCGTTCTTTCCGGAAATTGTTTCTTTTCCGGAACCCCTGGATCAATACCTGGCTTTTTTTCACAATTTCGTGCCGAACCGCCCGTTCCTGCTCAGGGGTGAGGTCCATATTCAAGGCTTTTTCCAAAGCGTGGACGCGAAACCGGTCCATTCCCCAATACTGTCTGGAAAGCTGGTCGGCATGTCCCCCGCGCTTCACGATCAACGGACGGTCGATCAAATGGATCGGAAACCGATGGGCCAACCGGATACCCAGGTCATAGTCCTCACAGGCAGGCAGGGTCTCGTCAAATCCGCCGATGTCATCGAAGACCTCCCTCCGGAAAAGTGCGGATGAGAGGCTCAACAAACAGAGCGGCAGGACTTTTTCAAAAATCCATCCGGAATATTTCCGGTGCCTCTTTCCCGGATTTACAAATTTGCCATCGCGCACCCACTTTTCTTCGGTATAACAGACCATGGTTTTAGGGTAAGCTTCCATGAAACTTATCTGTGCTCTGATCTTTTTTCCCATCCACAGATCATCGGAATCCAGGAATGCGATGTATTCCCCGGAGGAAAGGCGCAGGCCTTGATTTCTGGCAACGCTGACCCCTCGATGTTGTTGATAGAAATATTTTACCTTATCCCCGAAGGATCGGACGACCTCTTTGGTTTCATCTGTCGAGCCGTCATCTATCACCCAAAATTCGAAGCCCGATTTTCCTGGAAAATCCGCGAAATAATCCTGGTCGAGCACGGACTGGATAGCTTCTGATAAAAAGAGAGCTCGGTTATATGTCGGGATGATAACGCTGATCATCAATACCAAGGCATTTTCAATTGGCTCAAAGGGAGATCAGGGGATCCGGGCTATGGGCAATAATCCCTCTTCTTTGAAAGGAATGGTCAACCTTCCCCAGACGGTCTGAATCTCCACATCACCTGAAAAGACGCATTGTGTGGATGATTTATCGAGAACATTATAGACCTCTTTCCCCACATCGAAAAAATTCAACAGGAGCGGCAACGAAAAAACTTTCTCTCCTTGTTTATCGATGTTTTTATCCCCCCCTATCGTCCCCTGTTGGATTTCAAAGCCGGCAAAGGATAGCACATAGCTTATTCTTTCCACGATAAGGTCGAACCTGTTATTGTTTATAAACTTCACAGCAAAGTCCAAGTCTGCGCCCCCGATCGTGAGCGCATTCACCTGAAGATGGACGAGCTCGAGCTCCGGTTTCCAAAATATCGGAAAATCTCCCGTAAAGGCCAGGGCAATCCTTCCCCTTTCCCTCCGTCCGTCCGAGAACATCGCCCAGCCTACGAGATTGCAAACAGCGTGACGCTCATTTGCCATCTCGGGGATTTCCACGAAAAGATTTTTATATGTGATCTTTACCGGAAACGAAACAAGGGTCTCACTCCTCGCCTCGATCCTGAGACCTTCTTCCATTTCCGTTCGCAGCTGAAGATAATCCCTTTGATTGACGACAAATCGATATTCATACCCAGAGAGAAACAGGTCCCTGGATGTGGAATTCGAGATATTAACATAAAAAACCAGAGTAAGGCCTTCCAGCGTGAAATCTTGAATCCTTTTTTCCCTAACCTCGATCTCGATGTCTTTTGCCAGGGAAGCAGCAAGGGATAAATGTGAGAAAATTAAAATAAGAACAACCAGAAAGATCGCATTATTTCTCATTCAATGACTCCAAGATACCGCGAAGCCTTAGGATACAATATTCCAACCGATAGCTCAAGAAATAACAGGTTCGGGCTTTCATAACTTTAACAATTGCTGTAAAATTTGAGAATAATCCCCAAAAGGAGAAAGAGAGAAGGAAGGAAAGGCCAAGATCCGATGAACCTTGAAATCGATTTCCCGAAAAAAGATTTTTTCACCGGACTTTTTGGCCGGGATGTTTACGCTGTGGGCGGATTCGTTCGGGACCAGCTTCGCGGAATCCCGTCCTCTGAAGTCGATATTCTGATCACGAATCACACGGTCGATAAGATAATCGAAAAACTGGAGCCTCATGGAAAAATCGACATTGTCGGAAAAAGTTTCGGAGTGATCAAATTCACCACAGAGGGGAAGACATACGATATCGCCTTGCCAAGGAAAGACAGCCCCAGAAAGGCAAAAGTCCGCAGGCACAAAGACTTTATTATTTCAGCCGACCCGGGCCTGCCTCTCGAAAAGGATTTGGAGCGAAGGGATTTCCGGTGTAACAGCATCGCTGTCAGGATAAGCGACGGGCAAATTTTCGATCCGCATGACGGGCGAAAAGATATAACAGAAAATGTCATCAGGCTGACAAATCCCAGGGCTTTCCCCGAGGACCCTCTCCGAGTTCTCAGAGCTGCGCGCTTTGCATCGGTGCTGGGTTTTTCGATGGATCCCAAGATTTATGCGATTGCGAAGGAAATCGATCTAAGCGGCATAAGCATAGAGAGAATAAGGGAAGAATTGTTTAAAATTATGACCCTATCCCCGCGACCCTCTTCGGGTTTGAACGAATTGTTCAAACTAGGCGCATTGCGTCAGATTTTCCCGGAACTCTATAGGCTCACACTTTGCATTCAGGACTCCCTGTTTCATCCGGAAAAAGACGACTTCGGCCACCATACCGTATGGGCCCATACCTTGATTACGGTCGATCAGGCAAAAAGGCTGACTCAAACATTTCATTTGAACGAACAAAAATCCCTCGTTCTTCTCCTGGCTGCACTTTTTCATGATGTGGGGAAACCGGACACCACCGAATGGGAATTCAAGCGGGGAAGAATGGTTATCACCAGCAACGGTCATGACATCGCCAGCGCAAAGATTTCAAAAAAAGCTCTTAGCCGATTAAAAATATTTTCCTGGAACGGCTTCGACCTAAAAAGGATGATTCCTTCCCTGATCAAATGTCACCACCGAACTTCAGAATTCTGGCAGAATCGAGAAGTCATCACAAAAAAGGCATTCAACCGCCTGGCCGCAGATGTGGATGGAGAGATCGAACTCCTGGTCTATCTGGATGCCGCCGATCGCGCTGGCAGAAAAGAGAAGCCCATACATAGCTTGGACCGTGAAGGCCGGTGGTTGCTCGAAAAATTCGAAGAATTGAATGTCTCGAAAGAAACCATTCAGCCTATTATCATGGGAAGGGATCTGATAAAAATGGGGGTTTCCCCTGGTCTTCAAATGGGAAAATACCTCAAAAAATTGTACCAGATGCAACTGGATAATGAATTCGAGACCAAAGAGAGCGGATTGATCTTGGCTAAAAAATTGATAAAGAAAGGCCATCCATGAAGATACTCGTTACCGGCGGAGCAGGGTATATCGGGTCCCATACCGTCCAGGAACTCATTCAGGAAGGATTCGAGGTCGTCATCCTCGACAACTTCTCCTCGGGAAGGCGAGAACTCATCCCTGGGGGAAAAATTATCGAAGGGGATCTCCTGAATTCATCGGATTTGGAGAAAATCTTTGACTCGCACGATTTCGAGGGCGTTCTCCATTTTGCCTCCCTTATTCGAGTCGGGGAATCCTGCTCGGATCCACAAAAATATTACAGGCATAACCTGATCACCAGCCTGAACCTGCTTCATGCCATGTTCCGGGCAGGGGTCCGAAAATTCATATTTTCTTCCAGTGCCGCGGTTTATGGAACCCCGGAACAGATCCCCATCCCGGAAACTCATCCGCTAAAGCCCTTGAATCCTTATGGAATGACAAAATTTTTCATCGAAAATATCCTCCTGGATTATGAACGAGCCTACGGGTTGAAATTCATATCGCTCCGGTATTTCAATGCTGCGGGGGCAGATCCCGAAGGAAAAAGAGGGGAAATGCATGAGCCGGAAACGCATCTCATTCCAAACATTCTTTTATTCCTCCTGGGAAAAAAGAAGGAGTTCGATCTCTACGGGACAGACTTCCGAACCCCGGACGGGACAGCCATACGGGATTACATCCACGTTATGGATCTGGCAACGGCCCACGTGTCGGCACTGAAAAAGCTCTCTGCGATCCAAAAGAGTGAGTTCATCAATCTTGGCACAAATAAGGGATATTCCGTGAGAGAAGTCATCGAAAGGACAGAAAGGATAACCGGTCAGAAGATTTCCTATTCGGAAAAACCCAGAAGAGAAGGAGACACGGATGTTCTTGTGGCTTCCAGGGAAAAGGCGGAAAGATACCTTGGGTGGCACCTGAAGCATTCGGATTTGGATACCATCATTGAAACGGCCTGGAACTGGCATCAAAAAATTTCCCGACACAAATAATCCATCCCACAAATTTTATCGAAATTCTCCGACTAAATTGTGTTTGCTGGTTTCAACCAAGAAGTATCGAGCCCGAGGCACACAGAATGAATTTCATGTGTAACGAAAAAGGTTGTTCAGCAGGTTTTATAAATGATTCAGCATCTGGATCATTTGCGTGTCGAGATTGCTCCAGCGGCAAAGATGTGGCCTGTGAAGCTGTAGTAAACTACCGCGAACAGGCCACAATGAAGCCTATGGGGTTAGATCGGCTCGCCCGAAGGGTAAAAGCTGATGATGAATATTTCAACAAATATGAATATTTTTGCTTTAAGTACAAGGAACGATATCAGCAGGTTTTATAAATGATTCAGACGAAGTGAGTTGACTTGGCCTATGCATAAATGGTATAAATTAAACCTTTTAGAGAAAAAAGTGAACGATAGGAAAAACAGGGTCGGAATCGCTATCGCCATTCTCCTGATTATTTTTCTATGGGGGTGTTCCAGCCATAGCAAGCCTCCTGTCAAAACCACAACGGCACCCACCCAGGAACCTGCGGAGGAAGAGACGGCACTGGAGATAGAGCGGCCCGAAGCAAAATCAGAGGTCATCCAAAATAAGAAGGAAGAGATCGCAGAGGAACCGGAAATGGAAGATCTCCCTGTCGAGGAAGAACCCTTTCTCGAAGAACAAACAGAGCCTTCCCGCCTTCTCGAGGAAGCTTTCGATGCCTACCAGGACGCCCGGCTGGCCTGGGATAAAGGAGATCTGGAGACTGCCCTTGCCGCGCTCGATGCCGCCTACAGCATACTCCTCAAGCTCGATCTGCCGATGGATTCGCCTCTAATACAGGAAAAAAACGACCTCCGCCTGCTCATAGCGAGAAGAATCCAGGAAATCCACGCCTCGCGCTTCACGGCCGTAAACGGGACAAACGGAACCATCCCCCTAACTGAGAACGAGCATGTCGCAAAAGAGATCAAGAGTTTTCAGACAGTGGAAAGGAAGGAATTCGAACAAGCCTATGCCCGTTCGGGTCTATACATCAACATGATCCGGGAAAAAATGATGGAAGCGGGACTTCCGGAGGAGCTTTCCTGGATGCCGATGATAGAAAGCTGGTTCAAAGTCACGGCATACTCGCGTGCCCGCGCACTGGGTTTGTGGCAGTTTATTTCGTCGACAGGTGCCCGGTTCGGCCTTAAAAGAGACCGGTGGATCGACGAACGAATGGATTTCGAGAAGGCAACGGATGCTGCCATTAAATATCTGGACGAACTCCACTCCATGTTCGGAGACTGGACGACGGCTCTGGCAGCTTACAATTGCGGTGAATTCAGGGTGCAAAGAACCATCCGTTCCCAGAGACTGGAATACATGGACAATTTTTGGGATCTGTATCTTATGCTTCCCCGTGAGACATCCCGCTTTGTCCCAAGATTTATCGCAACACTTTTGATCATCCGGGATCCGGCCAAATATGGTTTTACCCTGCCTCCACCTGAATCGCCTCTGAGCTACGACACGGTCCAAATCAACCGTCCTGTAAAGCTCTCCTCGCTCTCCAGCGCACTCGGACTGGCCGCAGGATCTCTAGTCCTTCTTAATCCTGAACTGAGAAACAAGTCGACTCCGGACAGCGAGTATGAGATCAGGGTGCCAAAAGGGCACGGAGACAAGGTGATGGTATCTTTGGATTCCCTCTCTCGATACATCCCCCCTGAGGCTACTTACAGAACTCACTACGTGCGCAGGGGTGAAACCGTATCTGTCATCGCTGGGAGGTACGGAACGTCTGTCTCTGCCATCGCCCGTGCGAACCGACTGGGCAGGAATTATTTGATAAGGGCCGGACAAAGCCTGAGAATACCGGTGCAGGGGAGCAGTTCTGCATCCTATTCGTCCCGCACGCTTACAAAAGACGGTGAACAATTGGTTTACACCGTAAAAAAAGGAGATAGCCTCTACATTATTGCTAAAGCGTTTAACACGACAGTCCAGGAGATACAGAATCATAACAACCTTCAGAGCAATATCTTACATGTGGGACAGAAGCTCGTGATCCAGTCCGGCACTCCAGAGGGTGCCGTCCCTTATACCGTCCAATCAGGCGACACGCCTTATCAGATCGCCAAGAAATATGGAATGAATCTTGCCTATTTGCTTGCTTTAAACGGTCTCAGCACTAGATCGAAGATATATCCGGGTCAACAGCTCTGGGTTGTAAACGGAAACGACAGGTAGCGTCGGATTGCTATCTTTTTGATTTTGCGACTTGTTTGGCTTTTTCTGCCGCTGTTTTCTTCTTTTCTTTTTTCTTGAATTCTGTACCCACCATTTCAAGGAGGGCCATTTCGGCGCCATCCCCCTGGCGTGGCCCGATCTTGATTATCCGGGTGTATCCTCCCGGTCGCTCGCTAAAACGCGGCCCGATTTCGTCAAAGAGTTTTTTCACAATATCTTTTTTGTAAATAAATCTAAGGGCAAGCCGGCGGGAGTGCAGGGAGTTATTTTTGGCGAGCGTGATCATTTTTTCTGCAATCGGTCGTGTGGCTTTGGCTTTGGCGAGCGTGGTTCTGATCCTTTCTTTTTCCAGGAAGGACGTGACCAAATTCCTCAAAAGCGCTTTCCTTTTAGCGCTATCTCTACTGAGTTTTTTTCCTTTGACTCGGTGCCTCATTCTTCAACCTCTTCCTCTTCTTCCCTCTTTTCTCCTTCAATCTGCTCCAAAAGATTCGGGTGGAGATCCAGGTTCAGACCTAAGCCCAGTTCATGGAGAGTTTCTTTTATTTCCGTCAATGATTTACGCCCGAAGTTTTTGGTTTTTAGCAAACCTTCTTCCGTCTTTTGAACGAGCTCATAGATTTTTTCGATTCCCGCAGATCTGAGACAATTGTTAGACCTGACGGAAAGCTCGAGATGATCGATGGATTTGGAAAGAATATCTTTCTGAGAAAAATAGGGGATCTCTCTCCGTTCCGGCATTTGTTCTCTCACAAGAGGTTCATCGACGATATTGAGAAAAATGACCAGGTGGTCTCTGAGGATCTTTGCCGCTTGGCTCAAGGCGTCCTGAGGAGATATCGCTCCTGTTGTCCAAATTTCCATTGTCAAGTTTTCATAATCGACCCGCTTCCCTACCCTCGCCGGTTCCAGTTTGTAATTGACCTTCAAAACCGGAGAATGAGAAGAATCCACCGGGATGAAATCCACGCTCAACTCTTCGTTGAAATTTCGATCAGCAGGAATATAACCTCTGTTGTTTAGAACGATCATTTCCATATCCAGCTTTCCATCTTTATCCAAGGATGCGATATGGATATCTTTATTGAGAATTTCAATATCACCACTTCCGACAATATCCGCGGCAGTGGCTTCATCAGGTCCTTCCTTTTTCAGCGTTAGCGTAACGGAATTCTCCCCGGACATCTTCAGCGGGATGCTTTTGGCATTGAGGATGATATCGGTCACATCTTCGACAACCCCGGGAATGGTTGAAAATTCGTGGAGAACGCCCTGAATCCGAACATTCGTGATGGCGGCACCGGTAATGGATGAGAGAAGAATCCGGCGGAGCGCGTTTCCTATAGTAATTCCATATCCTCTCTCGAAAGGCTGGGCGGAAAATTTTCCGTAGGTTTCTGTCAGTGTTTCATAATCGCATTGTAAATATTTGGGTCTCTGAAAGCCTGTTTCTATCATGCTTCCTCCTTTTATTGCGCGTCCTTATTATCCACTCAAAATGCTGGACAAGGTCTACTTGGAATAAAGCTCCACAACCAGATGTTCTTCCACAGGGATCGGGATTTCCTCACGTTTAGGAAATGCAAGGACTTTCACTTCCATTCGGTCTCTATCTACATCTAACCAGCCAGGGACTGTTTTCCCTTTATGGAAATCGACGATCGCCTTAATTTCTTCGTGTTCTTTGGATTTATCCTTGAAGGAGAGAACATCTCCTTGATTTACCAACTGAGAGGGGACATTGATCTTTTTATCATTTATCCGGTAATGGCCATGCGTGATGAGTTGACGAGCATGGGCTCTTGAATGGGCAAAACCGCAAAGGAACACGACATTGTCCGCTCTCCTCTCCAGCATCTGCAATAGATTTTCGCCAGTGATCCCTCTTTTCCTTTCCGCTCTTAGAAAATACAGGCGAAATTGCCTTTCAGACATGCTGTAATAACGTTTCAGTTTTTGCTTTTCTCTGAGCTGGATACCATAGCCCAATATTCTCCTTCTTGCTCTTCCATGCTCGCCAGGAGGATAAGGTCTTCGCTCAACCGAACATTTTTCCGTCAAGCATTTGTTCCCTTTTAAAAACAGTTTTTCTCGTTCTGCCCGGCATAAACGACAAACCGGCTCTCTATATCTTGACATCCTCTTCTCCTTGATTATCCATCTTTACACCCTTCTTCTTTTTCTCACACGGCAGCCGTTATGGGGGATTGGAGTGACATCTCTGATAGATTTTATCTCCATTCCATCTGCCTGAAGAGCTCTAATGGCAGATTCCCGTCCTGCGCCAGGCCCTTTAACTTTGACATCGACATAACGCACGCCGAATTCTCTGGCCTTTGCCGAAACTTCCTTGGCTGCCAACTGTGCCGCGAATGGGGTGCCCTTTCGCGCTCCTTTGAAACCAGCCGTACCTGAGCTTGCCCAGCAAAGGGAACTGCCATGCTGATCTGTAATGGTGATGATCGTGTTATTAAAGGTGGATTGGATATAGGCTACACCAAATCCAATTTCCTTCCTTACCTTCTTTTTTTTGGTCTTTCTTCTCGGTCTTGCCAATCGAATCCCTCCTACTTCTTCTTTATCGTATGTCCGCGAGGCCCTTTACGTGTGCGCGCATTGGTTTTGGTCCTCTGTCCTCTTACCGGAAGTCTCCGCCTATGCCTCAATCCTTTATACGAACCGATATCCATCAATCTTTTGACATTAAGCGTGACTTCTTTTCTCAGATCTCCTTCGATTTTCTCTTGAGTCTCGATGATCCTGCGGATCTTGTTGACCTCATCTTCGCTCAGGTCTTTTACCTTTTTATCTTTATCTATCTCAGCTTTGCGAAGTATTACATTGGCTTTTGAGCGACCTATCCCAAAGATATAGGTCAAACCGATCTCTATCCTTTTATCCGGTGGGAGCGTGATACCAGCTATTCTTGCCATTTTTACCTCATTTATCCTTGTTTTTGTTTGTGCTTAGGATTCGTGCAGATGACACGGAGAGTGCTTTTTCTTTTTATGATCCTGCAATTTCTGCAGATTTTTTTTACGGATGCCCTGACTTTCATGGTTCTTTTCCCTTATTTAAAGCGATATGTTATCCTTCCTTTTGTCAAATCATAGGGGGAGAGTTCCAAAAGAACCTTATCCCCGGGAAGAATGCGGATAAAATGTTTGCGCATTCTTCCTGAAATATGAGCAAGGATCACATGTTTATTGGCCAGCTCCACGCGAAACATTGCATTGGGAAGAGTTTCTATGACAGTCCCTTCTGTTTCAAAAACGTCCTGCTTAGGCATAAGGCGACTCCTTGGCGTAAGGCAAATTTCCTTCTTCTGTTCGGCTCAAAATCTCGGGACCTTTCTGGGTAAGAGCAACCGTGTGTTCATAATGAGCAGAAAGGCTTCTGTCTTTGGTTATCGCAGTCCAATTATCATCCTTGATCTCAACTTCCCAATCCCCCGCTGCAATCATGGGCTCAATGGCCAAAACCAATCCTCTCTTCATTTTCGGGCCCCGCCCGGGCACTCCAAAATTGGGAATCTGGGGTTCTTCATGAAGCGATATCCCGATTCCGTGTCCCACGAATGCCCGGATAACGGAATACCCCCGTTCCTCCACTGATTTCTGGATGGCATGAGATATATCCGATATGCGATGTCCTTCCTGCACCATCTCATATCCTTCAAAAAACGCCTTCTCCGCTGCGTCGATAAGCCTCTTTGCCTCTGGACTGATCTGGCCCACCGGATAAGTCACTGCCGCATCTCCGTAATAGCCATCGTAGATGACTCCGAAATCCAGGCCGAGGATATCTCCTTCCCGGAGCTTGCGCGAAGAGGGGATCCCATGGATAATTTCTTCATTTATGGATGTGCAAAGGGAAGAGGGGAAACCCCTATAGCCTTTAAAAGCAGGAATTCCGCCCATTTCCAGGGCTTTTTTTTCTGCAAAAGCATCCAATTCCATGGTTGTGATTCCTGGTTCGATCATGTTCCGGAGATCGGCCAGAACTTGAGCCACGATACGGCAGCTCTTTCTGATGGAAACGATTTCCTTCTCGCTTTTGAGCACGATCATCGGACAGCCTCTCTATGATTGAGCTTTGTTCCTTTCCTTTCTAGAACAGCCGAGATCCTTTGGAAGACCGATTCGACGGTTCCATCTCCCTCGATTCTATGATAATTTCCTTTTTTCCGATAATATTCGACCAAAGGCTCGGTTTTTTTACGGTATACATTCAAACGTTCCCTGACGACGTCGGGGCTGTCATCCTGTCTTTGTAAAAGATCATCGCCGCATGAATCACATATTCCCTGCTTGGCAGTAGCCTTCATCGATAGATTATAAATGCTCCCGCACCGGGCACAGATCCTCCGGAAAGACAGCCTCTCCACCAATTTTTCTTCGCTCACGCGGATATCCAGAACCACTTCGACAGGCTGTTTTTCTATGGAATCGAGCAAACGGGCTTGCTCTCTATTGCGCGGGAAACCATCCAATACGTATCCTTTCCTGCAGTCTCTCCTGCCTATCCTCTCCTGGACCAACTGAATAACGAGCTCATCGCTGACCAGATCTCCTCTGAGCATGGCCGATTCGGCTTTTTCCCCTAACGGAGTTTTTTTCCGAACGGCTTCGCGCAAGAGGTCTCCTGTCGAGATTTTTGGGAAGCCATGTTTTTTTGCGATCAGATCCCCTTGGGTGCCCTTGCCGCTGCCTGGGGGGCCGAGCAATATGATTCTCATCCTCTTCTTCCTTTTAACCGTCCTCGGCGCATGAATCCATCATAATGGCGCATGACAAGCTGGGCTTCGATCTGCTGCATAGTATCCATGGCCACTCCCACTACGATCAGGATAGAAGTCCCGCCGAAATAAAAGTTCACATTCAATCCCTGGGTGAACCACCTGGGTAGATTCGCATCCAAAAAATCCCCGATGAACGGGAGAGCGCTCACTTTGAACCCTGTGATCATGAATTCCGGCATAACGGCAACAGCAGCCAAATAGATCGCTCCCACCAGCGTTATCCGCGAAAGCACCCCGTCGATAAAGTCGGACGTATTTTTTCCCGGTCTAATTCCCGGAATAAATCCACCGTATTTTCTTAAATTGTCCGCCACATCCGATGGGTTGAAAATGATCGACACATAAAAATAGGTGAAAAAAATAATCGAGGCAATGTAAAGCAAATTGTAAAGAGGCATACCCATCCCGAACTGCATGGCTATATTCTGAATGAACGGCACTTTGACCATTTGCGCGATCGTCGAGGGGATGGTAACGATAGAGGCTGCAAATATGATCGGGATCACTCCTCCGGTGTTCACTCTCAGGGGAAGATGGGTGCTTTGCCCCCCATAGATCTTCCGGCCGACAACCCTCTTGGCGTATGAAACCGGTATTCTCCTCTGTCCCCGTTCAACGAACACGATGACAACGATGACCGCAAGCATCAAGGCTACGAGAAAGATCATCCTGAGGGGGGACATATCCCCTGAACGGATTCCCGCTATTATGCTCTGTATGCCGCTGGGAAGGCTGACGACAATCCCGGCAAAAATGATAAGCGAGATGCCGTTCCCGATGCCCCTTTCCGAAATCTGTTCTCCCAGCCACATGATGAACACCGTTCCGGTGGTCATCGTGAGAATCGTAAGAAACCTGAATCCCCACCCGGGATTCGGGACGATGGGAAGATTGCTCACGGGACTTCTGAGACTCTCCAGGAAAATGCTGATTCCGAAGGATTGGATCAGACAGATCGCAATAGTGCCGTAACGGGTGTACTGGGTGATCTTCTTGCGCCCTAATTCCCCTTCTTTGGATAATCTCTCCAGGTAAGGCCATACCACTTGGAGGAGCTGGAGAATAATCGAGGCACTGATATAAGGCATGATACCCAGGGCAAAAATCGTCATCCTGGACATGCTTCTGCCTGTGAATAGGTCCACGAATCCCAAGATCGTGCCTCTCTGCATCTGCCAAAATTCTTCAAGAGCAGGGGCACTGATTCCCGGGCTCGGGATCTGGGCTCCGATGCGATAGACCGCCAACAGGAGCAGAGTGAAGATTACCCTTTTCCGGAGATCAGGGATGCTGAATATGTTCCTTATACTGTCTAACATCACTTACTTCCAATGATTATGGCTTTCCCACCCGCCTTTTGAATCTTTTCTTGAGCGGATCGGGTGAATTTGTGGGCATGTATCTCTTTGGCCGATTTGAGATCTCCTCTCCCCAGAATCTTTACGGCCTGTTTTTCATTCTTGAGGAGACCGGCCTCGATAAAATCCTTAAGCTGAATCTTATTTTTACTTATGCGCTCGAGGCGATCCAGGTTGATCTCATTATATTCTTTTTTGAAAATATTTGTGAATCCTCGTTTGGGAACTCTCCGGCTGAGAGGCATCTGGCCTCCTTCGAAACCCCGCTTCTTAGAGTATCCGGAAATGGATTTCTGGCCTTTCGTTCCCCGACCGGCCGTTTTTCCTTTTCCCGAACCCGGTCCTCGACCGACCCGTTTCCTGTCCTTGCGAGAATTTTTTGCAGGATGAAGGCTACTCAAATTCATTTTTTCTCCAAAATTTCCACTTTCAACAAGTGGGATATCTTATTGATCATTCCTCTTATCTCAGGACAATCCTTCCGAATCACCACCGTATCTATTTTTCTCAATCCAAGACCCTTTACAACCTCTCGTTGTTTTTTTGGCCGCCCGATAACGCTGCGAACGAGCTGTATTTTAAGCTGCGGCTCTGCCACTTTTTTTGCCTTTTTTGGGGCTTTTTCACTCACTGCCATATCATATCCTTTTCTTTTCCTCTTATTTTCGACACGCCTTCGGGGCTTTTTAGTCTTTTAAGGCCCTCCATAGTGGCATGGGCGACGCTTATGGGATTGTTGCTGCGAATGGATTTGGTCAAAATGTCCTTGATCCCTGCCAGCTCCATGATCACCCGGACGGCACCGCCGGCGATCACTCCGGTCCCTTTGGATGCAGGGCGAAGAACGACCTCTCCTCCGCCATGAATTCCCTTTATGAAGTGGGGAATCGTCGTGTCGATGATCGGGACCTCGATCAATTTCTTTTTGGCATCCTGTGCTGCCTTGGATATGGCTACAGGAACCTCACGCGCTTTTCCTTTTCCGATTCCGACTAATCCCTTTTCATTGCCGACGGCTACCAAAGCGGAAAAACTGAGATTTTTTCCGCCCTTCACGACTTTGGTGACCCTTCGGATCGAAATCACTTGATCTCTGAATTCGCTTTCTTCCTCTTCCGGTCCTCCCGAATGTCTTCTCATTCCTCTTATCGGACTGGCTCTTCTTATCTTAGAGTCCTTTTTTTCCGTCTTTTCAGGCTTTTCATCCATTGTTTTCTTATCCTGTTCCTGTCCGGATTCTTCTTTTTTTCCTTCCTCGCCCACTCTGTCTCCTCCTTAATCGATGCCTAAAAAATAAGGCCCTCTTTCCTCATAGCTTCAGCTAAGGCTTTGACTCGGCCATGATAAGGATACGCTCCTCGGTCGAAAACGATTATTTCGATCTTTTTCTTGATCAACCTCTTAGCGATCAGTTCGCCGACTGTTTTAGAGGCTTCCAAATTTTTCGTTTTTTTCTTTTTCTCTCTATATCCCTTCTCCGCGCTCGAGGCGGCAGCCAAGATCGTCCCCGTACTATCATCGACAGCCTGAGTATAAAGATAGCGGTTGGATTTAAACACGAAAACCCGGGGCCTCTCGGCAGTTCCTCTGATCTTTTTTCGAATTCTCTTGCGAATTTTTTTCCTTGATTCTGCCTTCAATAGCGTTTTTTTGTTAAACACCAGCGACTCCTGCTTTGCGTTCTTTCTTGATCAAATGTTCCCCGACATACCGAATCCCTTTGAGTTTGTAAGGGTCCGGTTTCCGAAAGCTCCGGATCTTATGAGCTTCCTGTCCCACTCTTTGCTTATCGATCCCTTTGACGCTAATCAAAGTGGGTTTTTCCACGATGATTTCGATATCCTCAGGAATCTCATAGAGCACAGGCTTGGAATAGCCCAAATTCAACTCTAGCCTGTTCTTTTCGAGCTTAGCTCTATATCCTACTCCGACTATTTCCAATTCTTTCGTAAATCCTTCGGATACTCCCACTACGGCATTGCTTGCCAATGTCCGGCAAAGGCCGTGCATGGATCGATGCTGGGGGGAATCGGAAGATCGGGAAATAATTATCTGATTATCTTCCATGGAGACTATGATCCCTGGAAATAACGGGGAAGTCAGTTTACCCTTCGGCCCTTCCACTTCGATACGGTCTGGGAGAATACTGACTTTTGTTCCTTGCGGTATCGGCACCGGTTGTTTTCCTACTCTTGACATCTTACTTCCCCTCTCCTTAAAGTTACCAGATATAACATAAAACCTCGCCACCTATGCCTTTTTCCTCACACTTCTTTCCCGAGACAACCCCCCGGGATGTGGAAATGATGGTAATCCCAAGACCATCCAGAACCTTGGGGATGGATTCACTCTTGCAATAAATGCGGCATCCTGGTTTGCTTACCTTCTGCAATCCCGTGATGACACTGCGGTTGTCCTCAGTATATTTCAAAGTCAAGATCAGGTTGCCCTGCTTGTTATCATCGATAACTTTAAAATTTTTGATGTATCCTTCTTCCTTCAAAATCTTCGCGATCTCGACTTTTAAACGAGATGAAGGCATTATTACATCTTTCTTCTTGACAAGTACGGCATTACGTATCCTTGTCAGCATGTCTGCAATCGGGTCTGTTAAACTCATGATTTCTCCCTCAATTTACCATGATGCCTTTACTATTCCTGGAATTTCACCCTTTAAGGCAAGCTCTCGAAAACACAGACGGCACATATCGAATTTTCTGTAATATCCTTTGGAACGTCCGCATATCCGGCATCTGTATTTTTTCCTAGTCGAATACTTCGGCTCTCTCAGATACTTTGCGATCGTTGATTTTTTGGCCATATCTTTTTCCTTATACGCCTTCTCTAAAAGGCATGCCTAGTCTTTTCAACAAGGCACGTGCCTGCGCATCATTTTCTGCACAGGTCACGATGGTTATGTTCATTCCCCTGGGCCTTTCCACCTTTGTGTAATCGATCTCAGGAAAAACCAGTTGATCCTTCATGCCCAACGTGTAATTCCCCCTCCCATCGAAAGCTTTGGCCGAAACTCCCCGGAAATCCCGAACGCGGGGAAGGATGATATTGACGAGACGGTCAAAAAACTCATACATCCTTTTTCCACGAAGAGTCACATAGCAGGCTATGGGCTGTCCTTGCCTCAACTTAAAGGATGATATGGATTTTCTGGCCCTGCCGGTCGCAGGCCACTGCCCTGTGATCAAGCTCAATTCTGTTTTCGCCGTATCCAATAGCTTGATATTCTGGATAGCATCGCCGACTCCCACGTTGACGACAATCTTCTCAAGCTTCGGAACCGCCATCTTATTCTGTATGGACAACTCCTTTTGTAGCTCAGGAATTATTTCATTTTTGTACTTTTCCTGAAGACGACTCATTGCTTATACCTCATCTTTTCTATTCAATAGTAGATTCACATCTGCCACACATCCGTGTATTGCTTCCGTTTTCCAGCCTTTTTTTCTTCACCCTAATTCCACGTCCACACTCCGAGCAATAGAGCATCAAATTGGATATGTGGATCGGGGCTTCCTTTTCCATCACGCCACCTTGGATGTTCCGACTCTGGTCTCTACGGATAAACTCCTTGATAAAATTGACCTTCTCGACGATAACCCTGTTTTTTTCCGGAAGTACCTTCAAGATCTTGCCCGTTTTTCCCTTGTCTTTCCCGCTGATGACAACCACCACATCATTTTTTTTGAATTTAGCTTTGTTCATCAGAGAACCTCCGGAGCAAGGGAAACGATTTTCATGAATTTTTTTTCGCGCAATTCCCTTCCCACTGGTCCAAATACCCGGGTGCCGATAGGTTCGCCCTGGGGATTTATGATCACAGCCGCATTATCATCAAAACGGATGTAAGAACCATCTCTTCTCCGGACCTCTTTCCTCGTCCGAACAATGACAGCCCGAACAACCTTTCCCTTCGGTATCTTGCTTTCAGGTTCGGCTTCCTTCACAGACGCCGATATAATATCGCCAATGGCAGCAGTTTTTCCCACTCCACCTCCCAGAGGAGTTATGCACAGAATTTTCCGGGCTCCAGAATTATCGGCCACCTTGAGCATCGTTTCTGATTGAATCATTCTTTATTGACCTCGAATTCTTTTTCGGGATCGGCAGAGGACAATCCCAAGATTTCTTGGACCCTCCACCGCTTTCTCTTGCTCAGGGGTCTGGTCTCCACGATTTTCACCAGATCACCGACTTTGCACTTTTCGTATTCGTCATGAGCAAAGAATTTCGTTCTCCGTATTATTATTTTTTTATAAACGGGGTGTCTCACCTGACGCTCTATGAGAACAGTCACGGTTTTTTTCATATTGTTTCCGATGACCACACCGACTTTTGTTGTTCGTTTTACTTTCTCGTTCATTCTTCCTCTTTCCCTTCCTCCCTAATCCTCAATATGGTCTTGATCCTGGCTCTGTCCCGCTTGATATTTTTCATCTTCATGGCATCCTCTAATTGGCCCAATGCATGCTGAAACTTCAGCTTGAAAAGCTGATCTTTCAACTCATCATCCTTTTGTATCAGCTCATCATCGGATAGTTCTCTCAATTCTGAAGGTTTCATCTCCACTCCCTGTTTTCTCGCGAAACGAATCTCGTTCTAATCGGAAGTTTATGGGAAGCCAAGCGCATGGCTTCTCTCGCGATATCTTCTGTAATGCCTTCCACTTCGAATAAAATGCGGCCGGGTTTGATCACATCTACCCAAAATTCGGGATCACCCTTTCCCTTTCCCATCCTGACTTCTGTGGGTTTTTTTGTTACGGGTTTCCTGGGAAAAACTCTTATCCACAGCTTTCCCTTTCTTTTAGCATGACGCGTTATGGCGATACGTCCGGCTTCGATCTGTCTGGCCGTAAGCCAACAGGGTTCCAAAGCTTGCAGGCCGTATTCTCCGAACGACAAAGTGGATCCCCGATTGGCTTTGCCCCGCATCCTGCCTCTTTGCTGTTTCCGGTATTTAACCTTTTTGGGCATTAGCATGGCTAAATCTCCTCAACTTCTCCAGTCTGGGATGTCATCTTTTCTTTCTCCATATCTCCGGAATAGATCCAGACTTTGATGCCGATCTGGCCGTAGGTCGTGAACGCCTCAGTAAAGCCATAATCGATGTTCGCTCTCAACGTTTGCAGGGGCAACTGTCCTCTCAAATACCACTCCGACCTTGCTATTTCCACACCGCCCAGCCGACCTGAACACATGACTTTTATTCCCTTGGCCCCCATTTTCATGGACATCTCCACAGCCCTTCTCATGGCTCTTCGATAGGCAATTCTCTTTTCCAGCTGGATGGCGATTCCTTCTGCGACAAGCAGGGCATCCTGTTCCGGTTTATCCACCTCCCGGATATCGATGTAGACATCTTTTTGAGCGATTTCCTGAAGAAACGTTTTAAGACTCTCGATTTCCTTCCCACCGCGGCCGATCACGATCCCGGGACGAGCAGTGTGAACGATCACCCTGATTTTCGGCCCGACACGTTCGACGTCGACTTCGGATATTCCGGCATGATAGTATCTTTTTTTGATAATTTTTTTCATTTTCAGGTCTTCATGTATCAGCCGGCGGTACTCAGGTCCTTTGGCAAACCAGCGGGAACTCCATTGCTTGTTAAAGCCCAATCGAAATCCATGAGGGTGTGTTTTCTGGCCCACTTTATTTTCCTCTCTTTTCTTCTAGATATATGTGGACATGACTTGTCCTTTTCAGTATTCTCGCCGCCCTCCCCATCGGAGCCGCTTTCCATCTTTTCCAATGAGGCCCTGAATTGACAAAAACTTCCGATATGAACAGGTTATCCACATCGATGTTAGGGACCTTTTGCTGAGCATTGGCGATAGCAGATCGCAAAGCTTTTTCGACGATGCCACTCGCTTTTTTCTTTTTCGAAAAATGAAGGATCGTGAGAGCTTCACCTACAAATCTATCGCGAATGAGATCGGTAACAAGGCGACACTTCTGGGGAGCAATCCTCACATGTTTCGACACGGCCTGGGCAACGATATTTTTTTCGTTCATTTATTTCTTCATCCTGATCGTTCTAGCAGTTTTCGAAGTATGCCCTTTGAAGGTTCGGGTCGGGGAGAATTCTCCCAGTTTATGACCAACCATATTTTCCGTGATGAAAACAGGTATGAACCTCTTTCCGTTGTAAACGGCAATCGTCAATCCGACCATTTCCGGAATGACCGTTGATTGGCGGGACCAGGTCTTTATGACCTGTCTCTTTCCCCTTTGAGAAGACAGGTCATTAACTCTTTTCAGCAATTTATCCTCGATAAAAGGCCCTTTCTTCAAAGATCTGCCCATAGTTACTTACTCCTTCTCCGAACGATGTGTCTTTCAGTTCTTTTGTTTCTTCTCGTCTTGTATCCCTTCGTGGGCTGTCCCCAAGGTGAAACAGGATTCCGGCCACCTTTTGCCTTCCCTTCACCTCCTCCGTGAGGATGGTCGATCGGATTCATTGCTGTTCCTCGCACGTGAGGCTTTCTTCCTTTCCATCGGGTTCTGCCTGCTTTGCCAACGGAGATATTCTGGTGATTGACGTTACCGACCTGACCGACAGTTGCGCGACAATCGATATGAATCTCCCTTATCTCCGAAGACGGGAGGCGCAGTTGGGCATAATCGCCTTCTTTGGCCAGAATTTGAGCTCCCGAACCCGCCGCCTTGGCCATTTGGCCACCCTTGGATTTTCTCATTTCGATATTATGGATGACCGTTCCCAGGGGAATGAACTTGAGCGGCATGGCATTCCCAGGAAGAATATCCACCTGCCTGTCGGCCGATATCACTTCCTGGCCGACCTTAAGGTTCTCAGGTGCCAGGATGTATCGCCGTTCACCATCCTGATACTTGATCAGCGAGATAAATGCGGAACGGTTGGGGTCATATTCGATCGTTTCGACGACTCCGGGGACTTCGAGCTTATCCCGTTTGAAATCAATGATCCGGTACAACCTCTTGTGACCGCCCCCACGAAATCGCATCGAGATCCTCCCCCGTGAATTTCGTCCTCCGGTTTTTTTCAGTGTCTCTACAAGGGGCTTATGGGGCCTGCGAGATGTGAGCTCCTCGAATGTGAGCCCCGTTTTCTGACGCAAACTCGATGTTGTGGGCCTGTATGTTTTTATTCCCATTTTACACAGCCTCGAAGTATTCGATCATTTTTTCGCCTTCTTTGAGCTTCACATAGGCTTTTTTCCAATCTTTAGTCCAGCCTTCGTTCCGTCCAACTCTCTTTTTCTTCCCTTTCTTCTTAACGATTCGGACTCTTTCCACTTTGACCTTGAAAAGCTTTTCTGCGGCTTCCTTGATCTCAATTTTGTTTGCTCTCGAGTCCACCTCAAAACAGACCTCTCGATTTTTCTCCTTCAACAAGGAGCTCTTCTCCGTTATGATCGGTCTCAAAATGATTGTGTACGGATCCTTGTTCACTTTAATCTCTCCATAAGCGACTCGAAAGCTTCTTGCGTAAACACAAGCGATGTATGATTCAAAACGTCATAAATATTGAGCTGATTGTAATCGACAGCTTTGACCTTGGGGATGTTTCGCAAGGACAAGAAAAGGTTCTTATTTTCCTTATTATCGATAACCAGTGCAGAATTCAGATTGAGTTTTTTCAAAAATTCCGCTCCATCCTTGGTTTTCGGCTCCTTGAACTTCAGGCTGTCCAAGACCATGATCTGTTTTTCTGCGAACTTCATGGCAAGAGCGGATTTCAAAGCATTCCTCCTTGCCTTCCGGGGCATTTTGTAGGCATAATCCCTAGGTTTGGGGCCGAAAACGGTGCCTCCTTTTCTCCAGATCGGAGAACGGGTACTTCCGGCCCTGGCTCTACCTGTTCCTTTCTGTCTCCACGGTTTGCGTCCTCCTCCCCTGACTTCAGCCCTGGTTTTTGTGGACGCCGTGCCTCGCCTCTGATTGGCTCGATAATTGACGACAGCCTCGTAAAGCAAATGTTCTTTTGCAGGATAAGAAAGGACCTCTTCCGGGGCATTTATCTCTTTGGTTTTTTTCCCCGTCTTGTCTAATACGTGTACTTTTACCATTGTTTTCTCTTATTCTTTATCTTCGGTTTTTTTATCTTCAGATGGTTTGGACTTTTCCGGAATGGACGCGGGTTGAAAACTTGCCTTTTTTACCAAAATATAGCCCCCATTCGCCCCCGGGATAGATCCTTTGACCACGAGCAGATTATTCTCTTTATCCGCCTGCATGACGATGAGATTCCTTACCGAATTTCTGCTAGCCCCAAGATGTCCGGGGAGTTTCGTTCCCTTGACAACACGGGAGGGATATGCCGAAGCGCCGACAGATCCGGGAGCCCTGTGAAACATAGAACCATGCGTGTCCTTGCCGCCATGAAATCCCCAGCGTTTGACGACACCGGCAAAGCCTTTCCCCTTGCTGTATCCGGTTATATGGACTTTTTCCCCTTTTTCGAAAATATCGACGAAAAATTGATCCCCAACATTCACTTCTGCCTGCTGGACAAAACGGAATTCACGCAGAATTTTCGGTGGGGGGACACCGGATTTTTCGCAATGGCCGGCTATGGGTTTGTTAGGGTTTTTTCTGCCTTTCTCTTCGATGAAACCCAATTGAACAGAGGAATAGCCATCTTTTTTTTCGGTTTTTTTCTGGAAGACCGTGCAAGGGCCTGCTTGAATCACGGTGACGGGGTAAACGTTTCCCGCTTCATCGAAACTCTGCGTGATGCCTATTTTCTTCCCGATCAAGCCTTCAACCATGGTCATTCTCCTCCGGCTCCAAAGGCCTGGATCTCTACGTCGATTCCGGCCGGGAGATCCAGTTTCTGCAATTCCTCTATCGTTTCGTTATTGTACTCGCTGATATCGATCAGCCGTTTGTGGATTCTCATTTCAAAATGTTCTCTGGACTTTTTATCCACATGAGGAGAACGCAAAACACAAAAACGGTGAATTCGTGTGGGCAGCGGAATTGGGCCAGAGAGGTTCGCCCCCGTTCTCTTGGCTTTGATGACGATATCTTTGACAGACTGATCCAGTAGACGATGATCAAACGACTGAAGTCTTATCCTTATTTTTTCCATTTCCAGTTCTCCGATCTCCTCATTGATCTATGTGAAATCTTTTAGCCAAGCTCCTATTCTTACTTGACTCCTTCTCAAACTTACCTCAATTTATTCGATGATATCGGTGACAGATCCGGCTCCTACCGTGCGGCCGCCCTCTCGAATCGCAAACCGCATCCCTTTCTCCATCGCCACGTTCGTGATCAAATTGATCTCCAAATTCACATTGTCC
>Ga0180438_10001191_pt1 | contig 46752 bp, 60 predicted proteins | sample SS_ome_12_FD_132455 | JGI IMG/M metagenome (GOLD analysis project Ga0180438, IMG submission 132455) | Hypersaline lake sediment archaeal communities from the Salton Sea, California, USA - SS_3_D_2 metaG | ecosystem: Environmental > Aquatic > Non-marine Saline and Alkaline > Hypersaline >...
CTGTTGGAAGTACACCACCGCTACAACCGTGTGTTTACAGTACCTTTTTTCTATTTAACAGATTAAGCGCATAACTTCTAGACAAAAGCGTGTTGTAGTTTTACTACAGTTTTGACAGGGTGGCTTTCGCGTGGCGCGCCCAAATGGAATCAAATACGTGTCGTTGAGCAACTCGTGAAACTGCTGGAACGTGCCAAGGTCTCGCTCTATATCGTTTTCGCTCGAACCGTCGGGAACGGACAAAGTCAACACGCCTTCCACTCAGCCTGTAATACCCTTCGCCCCAGCCATCGCCAGCATACAAACGAATGAAGCCGCGGTATTTTTCTCTGGAAAGCATCGCAATCAATTGCTTGGTTCTCGTCTTAGCTGACTTGCCTTTGAGCTTGTAGTCGCGAACTCGCTTTACCCCTTGGCTTCGGATCTTTTTCATCTTGGCAAGCGGTCTCAGCTTTCCGGAAAGAGAACCACCCATGCGAGCTCGTTTATATGAAGGTATGCTCGGCCCACTCCTGCTAAAACCTTTTTCCTGATCAGCAAGGTACTCTTGACGAGTACCACTAAAAGAGTTCATTCGATTGACATCAGTTTTACCAGGGGGGATCAAACCATAGCTCTTTCCTCGGACCGGAACTATCGAACCTTCAGACCATCTATTTCGTATGTGAAAAGTTTTGCGAAGCTGAAGCCTCTGGCTTTCACCAGCCCTGACAGCAACACTGTTGAGCGTCGATCTGACAGCCATGGGATAAAGTGTATCTTTAAATCTCTTCAGCCCCTTGGTATACTCAGAGTCATCGATTGTTATTTGAAGCGTCATGCCAAAACCTCAAAACGAGCACCTTTAATGGCAGTATACATCGGAAACATAACCAGCTCAAGCTACCAGGCAAACTCGGACAGTGAGTTCGAAACGATCACAGCGACAGCACAGACCATAGCGGGAAACACGAGAACAGCTCAGGTAATGTCTGACTTTGGGTTTCTCTCTTCACCCCCGGAAGGATCAAAAGGGCTTTTTCTGGATCAGGGGTCGGGAATGGTCTGCATAGGCGCTTCTCAAGAAGAAATAGAAAAAGAAGCCGACCTTTCTGAAGGGGACGTCATGCTGTACAGCTTTTCAAGCGGATTGAAAAGCACTTTCAAGATAAAGGCTGACGGCACGGCGACGCTTCAGACTGAAGGTGATCTGACTTTGGACTCAACAGGCTCACTGATCGATATCAAAAATAATCTTCACGGGCTGAAAGCGCTCGTCGAAGCGCTGGCTGATGCGATAAAAAACGGTCTTGTCCTGATAGGGGCTGGAAGCTCATCGGGATCATGGCCCTTCGATCCGACGACTCAGGCAAACATCGAATTCGCAAAAACAAACTTCAGCAATCTGCTGAAAACCTGATGGGTGGATTATGAATTTTGAAGGCGATCCAAGACTTTTCTTTGTGGATGAAAACGGCGGAGACTTGATATACGAAAACGGCCAGCCAAAAATGGACACCGCCTTGTACAATGCAATAAACATATCCCTTTACTCAAAAGACTTTTGGGGCAATGCGGTCTTCGAAGAGCAATCACAAAAAATAGGTTCGGACTACGAGAAGCTGACAAAAGAGCTTCCAATCACCGTTGAAAATCTAAGACGGATGGAAGACTCGGCGATAAGCGCATGCGACTGGATGATCGAAGAAAGCATCGCCGACACTGTCGAAGCCGATGTACGAAACCCGAGAGTCGATCGAATCGAGCCTACGATAACTATAACTGAGCCAAACGGAAACGTTTCGCCATACAGCATAAACTGGGACAATTTCGCAAAGGAGTCTGACTGATGAGCGTGCAATTGCAGACACTGCTTGAAAAGTATGAACAAATAATCACTGACATAGAAAATGAAATTGGACAGGCAACGCCCGCGCAGCAAAAGGCGTTCAACAGAGTCCTTGCGATGGCGATAGCAGGCATTGCGAAAACAGGCGACAGATTCATAATCTCTCAGCTTCGAAAAGTCTTTCCGTCGACCACATACGATGACGGGCTTGACGAATGGATCACTCTGTCAAACACGGTAGTGCTCGGACCGATACCTGCGCTTCTCACTATCGACATAGTCGGAGGAACGCCTTCAGCGACCGTTTCTGGCGGGCAAAGCGGGCCCGTATGGGTCGGCCCGAACGGAAAAACCTATTTCGCGCAGGATGCAACATTCAACTTGGATGGAAATGGAGACGCGACCATAAACATCGAAGCCTTCGAAGGCGGTGAAGCAACCAACATCGATGCCGGAACGACAATAAATCTGACAGCTCCAAACGCCGACCTTCCGCAGAGGGCGATAGTCACGGCCATCGCATCAAGCGGGAACGATGGAGAAACCGATGACGAAATAAGAGCGGACGTTGTGACTGCCGTAAGCAGGCCCCCGATGGGCGGAGCGGTTGCAGATTATGACAAATGGGCGAGAGAAAGACCCAATATCGAAAAAGGGTATACATATTCGGGCTCGGTTCCCGGAAGGGTTGAGCTTTACATAACTGCGAGCGATCAACCTGACAAAATCCCCACTCAAGCCCAGCTTGACGACGTGTACGACTACATACAAGGTGACATCGACGGCGAACAGCGAATTCCGATCTGGGCATTGGATCAGCTTCCTGATGGGACCGACCGTTTCGAAGTTCTGGCTTCCACACCGACAAGCTTCATAACCACCATTACCGGTCTCGTACCTGACACTTCAGAAAACAGGGCTTCAATCGAAACGGCTCTTGACTCGTATTATGGAACCATCGAGCCTTTCATAAAGGGCCTAAGCTTGACAAACAACGGCACCATAACACAAAACGCGCTCATCTCGGTAATCCAGCAGGTAGTAGAAACACAAGGTCTGGATGGCTTTACTTCCGTTTCGTTTGCAACTGCGGCGGCTCCCGGAACCCCGCTGACAGAATACCCGGTTGGAAAAGGCGAAAGAGCGAAATCCACATACTCATGGAGTTGAAACATGGCGGACTTGCTGGAACTCATAGGTCTGAAAGACGGCTTCGACGATGATTTCTTCAAAACTTTCATTACGCGCTTGAAGCCAGCAGCCTACACAGGCCCACAGTCTGGCGAGAGGATAGAACTCCGCTATTCTGAGAGGCTTGACAAGAACTACGGCCATCGGCTCGATGGCTATTCCTACAACGGCATAAATGGAGTACACTACCAAGATCTCGGGCTTGAAGGCGAAGTGTATCCGATGATATGCCATCTTTCCGGGATCGACTACGACCTGCAATCAAAGAAATTTGAAAGGATCCTCTCAGAGATCGGCACTGGCACTCTCGAGCATCCTGTTCACGGTAGAAAGCCTGTTGTCGTTGGAAAGATAAAAAGAACAGATGATCCGATCAATCAGGGTGGGGTGGGGTTCTTCGTCGTCGAATTTTTCAGAAACCTTGAGCTAGCGCCTACAGGCGTGGCCAATGCAGAAGACCTTTCCAATCAATTTCTGGAAACGGCGAATGAAGCAAGCCAGTCGGAATTTGCGAACCTCGTTCTCGAAACAGCTTCAGACATCGCCAATTTCAAAGACAACGTCTTAGGCTCGCTCACACTGATAAGCAACGCCTTGACAGGAGTCATATCAGGAATAGAGGGAAAACTCGCAGAATTCAATCGCATAAAGCGGGATATCGAAAACAACATAAATACAATAGTGAATTTTCCAGAAAACCTCGCAGCTCAATATCAAATAATGGTTCAGCTTGTAAATGGCAGCAGCACGACCGAACAGGCTTTGTTCGCGCTTTCTGACGCTATCATCCTGAATACCGATTTTGACATCGACGTCCCCTCAAATGCGAATCTGAACAAAGTGCTCAACGCTGAAGTGATTTCTGGAGCGTGCCTGAACTCAGCCTCGATCGTTTCACAAAGAGGCACCTACGAAACAAAAACGCAGACATTCGAGGCAATCGGAAGGCTGAATGATCTTCTAAACGCAACGACCGAAACTCTGGATCTGAAACAAGAACCGTTTGAAGACACCATATTCCAAAAACAGTATTTTTCACAGATCGACTCCTATCAGGAAATAATCAAACTCGCGACAAACGTAAAAGGAGACCTTCAGCAAAGGGCTTTCAATCTCGCAATCGAAAGAAGCTTTACGACGAAAAGAGAGTATGCGCTTCTTGAACTGGCATACCTGCTTTACGGCGATGTATCTGACGAGACTCTGGAATTTCTGACAAAGACGAACAGCATCGAAGGCAATGAACTTTACGTAATTGGAGTGGGTAGAGAAATATTATTTTACCGTTGAGGTGAACCATGAAAAGAGAGATAATTCTGTTATGGGTAATAACATGCATACTTGGTTTGGCGTTGCTTGGCAACATGCTTCGAGTGTCCTGGCCGTATTTGTCAGACCGGGTTGTAATGCAGAAAATAGCGGGCAGTCTCTTTGCACTTGATCATCTGGAGGAAAAATGAAGATATTGAGCCTTATCCTGAGCACTGGAAAAATGGCGAAAAATGAGTTAATCATGTATATCTTGAAAAAACTGGTTGGTTGGATCTTCAGCGAAGAAAACATCAGGAAACTCAAAGAGTACGTAAAAACCACCATTAAAGAAAAAGCCGCGAAAGAAGGCGTGGACGTATGGGATTATCTGAATGAACTCCTCATGCCGATCTTCGAAAAGGATTTTGAAAGCCTTGAGGCTTATGTTAAAAAGCTCGCAACAAAGGAAGCCGAAAAAGACTCGGCTAACGATCTGTGGAAACTTGTGAAAGAATTAATGCTGTGAGCATGCCAACTCGCATAAAAGCCAAATACCTTCGCTTGGCTGACGGCAAATACTGTTACATCATAATTTGCCCCGAGTGTGGCGCATACTACCAATACAATGACTGCAAGCCGGATCCGATCGAATATTGTGATTGTGGTTTCACCATGAGGATATTGCCTGAAAACGAAGATGCAAACTAGCGATTGACCCGCTTTCTTTGCGATCCAATTCCACTCAAAAGCTCCTTGGCAAAAAACCAATTCGCATAAACAGTCAAAACATTCAAAGTCGTTAAAAACACGATACTCAAAAGATAAAACACTTCATAAAAAACCAACCGCTACGCCCTTTTCATTAGAGTCAAACTTCGCATCCCTCACCACATTCGGACGTGCACGGATCGCCTTTAACGGCAGTAACGGTTGTACTCCCTTTCCGCCTTGAAGTGGGCTTCGACAAACGGCTCAATAAGCTCATAGTCTTCAGCCGTAAAATACGTTTTCGCACAAGTAATGCAGCATATCTGACCAGTTCCGAGTTTAGTCACGAATTCAAGAAAAAGGTCAAAAAAAATCGCGCGGACTTTTGCATGTGCTGTGGATTCGACATTTCGCATCATAGCCCTTTTCATTAGAGTCAAACTTCGCATCCCACCTCACTACTTATACTAAATACCGGTTTCCGCCAATGGAGACTTTAGGAAATTATTATGGATTTTCATCCATCAAAAGTTTCGAAATTTTCATATTTCGTTCGTCTTCGAGCATAGCCTCTTTAACGGCTTTTCCGATCCACAGGTGGCACTCCTCAAGCCTTTCAATTGCTTTTTCCGTGTACTTCGTAAAGTTAAGCTCTTGATGTATTTGCCTTTCAAGCTCGTTGACCAAAAGGCCGAAGCGCTTGTGGCGCTCAAGATGCTTTCCGCCAAACTTAACGTAATCGCTTATGATGCCCATAATTCCCTCCAGACTTAACATATTCGCCTAAACGCTTGGACAAATTCCAACAACTTCAAAATGAAGGCTGATGCTCGGCATGCCTTCAAAAACAGATTTCAACCGCCCGGTAAAGCTGAAAATACTTGACGGGAATTGACCAAGATTCCTCAAATCCGTATCCATGGTGCTGCAAGCATCCGCGAAAGATGGGCCGAGAACTGTTTTTACGAGACTAACGAAACCCTTGGCCACCTCGATTTCCGCACCGGGTTCGAGCACTTTTTCGGCAACATGGTAAAAGAGGGCCGAAAGCATTACTCGCTCAACCGTCCTGCCTGCAAAGTCGGAAACCTCTTCCGGAAAAGCTGAAAGCTCCTTTTCAAACGAATACATGTTCCGCTCTAAGACGTAACAGGATGCCTTGGAAAAAGGAAGGAATCCTTTGCCCAGAAACCCAATAAAACCTTCAGCCAAAACAAGCCGATCGCACGCCTGAAGCGGTTTTCCGCCAATCAAGAGATTCAACCCTGAAAGCAAGGATTCGTGAACCCCATCAGCTGTGATCTCGTTCGCATTCATCGTCAAAAACCTTTTCCAGCTGCTCTTTAAAAAAGCCAAGCTTTAGCTGCATCATGATATGCTCCTCCCCAAAAGAGGGCCCCAAAACCCTTTTCATGAGCCTCGAAAAGCCCTTCGCAATCTCAAGGCTTTCCCGCTCGCCGATAAACCTTCCGCCAATGTACAAATTGAGGCTTGAAAGCATGACTCGCTCAACACCTTCCGCCGTTATTCCGTCCATTTTCTCCATCCTCAACTCCTCCTTCGGCCGCAGCGCTTCTTTTCCAGAAAAAAGTCGATGGACACCTCGTAGTAATTGCACAGTTTTTCAAGATGGCTGAGGTTCAGCCTCTGAACCCCCGATTCAATTCGAGAAACTGCACTTTGCTTCACGCCAAGAATTGTCGCCATTTTTTCTTGAGTCACTTGCCGATCGCTTCTAAACTTGCGTAATTTTGCACGAATGTCCATGAACTCCCCCTGAAAACATCTATTTTCTAAAGTTTTTCTATTGCATGCCGAGAAGAAAAGCAATAGGAATATGCGAAAAGGAGAAAAAAAAGGGGAAAAAAGCATGTTGGAAAATTACACTTTCAAAAGTGAAAAAAATCCGGAGTCTAAAATACTTTTTTTAAGTCAAACAGAAAAAACAATTTACGGCCACAAATACGAAGCGGTCTTTCAAATTGGGGATGACGTCTCTTGCGCCGGTAATTTTGAATTTTTCAGCGAAAAAGAAATCAAGGATTTTGCAAAACTATGGCTGGACTAGAACCACTCAAGCGTCTTTACAGGCTGGAAATCGGTCTTGTTTCGGGCCAGCAGAAGGCCAATAAATCTGCGAGAAGGAGCTTCGACTATTTTCAGTCTGTAGAGCGTTTCGCTTTCACCGACAATTTCGACTATGACATGATGCCTGGAATACACCAAAGGGACCCTGTCCCCTTTTTCAAGCTTTGTTTTTTTCTGAACCACAAAAACACCCTTAGTTCTCAACTGCGAGGGCGCTGGATTTGATGTCATCGCGGCAGCTCGCAAGAACCCTTCCTGCCAGAAAAAGCCCCTGCTAGTCATCGGATTGGCAGATCCGACAACGACCCTCTGGCCAACCATAATTCATTGGACAAATTTCTACAACCAGTCTTCAGCTTTTTCCACGCCTCAACCACTCAATCAACGACTCTTCTGTCACGGGACCCTCGATGTCGACTTCGTTTCGCGACAATCCTATCTCATCGTCGTGGGCATCAGAATTGGAAAGCTTTCTGGCCCACGGCATGAGCTTCCTAAGAACACGGACAGTATCGGGATTCGAACGGATCCCACGATTAACAATCTCAAAGCCATGAATCAGCTCAAACATCGACCGAGGCTGTTTTGAATAGAAATCAGCACTCGCCGGATGACACATGATCATCGCATAGGGGGTCCCCATTTTCTCAATCCCGTCTTTCAAAAAAGACCCCAGCACGTCGAATCTGAAAGCGTTCCAAAAATTTGAACACCCTGCAACTGTGAAAATCTTCGAAAGCTGATCCCGAAAGGAAAGCCAGCGGTCGATCGCCTCTTTCCCGAAAAGAAGAAACTCGCCGGAAGGCGTGTTGATCTCGCAGCCGACTATGACGGGGATGCCTATTTCTTTTGAAAAACAGTCCATCAGCGTCAAGTTCCTATCAAATGACCCACTCCAGTAGTCGTGATCGGTTAAAACCAAAGCATCAAGACCAACGTCTTCGGCCTTTTTCGCAAGATCCCTCATCGATAGGAGGCCATCGCTTGAATCGCTGTGAACGTGAAAATCAATCAAATTCATGACGGCCCTCCAAAAACTCTTCTGATCTTTGCCAAACTATAGTTGGAAGGGTGTTCGCGCCTTAGGCGACGAAGCTCGGACACAGTCTTCTCAACAACGTCCGCATGCCTTGAACCCCAGCACATGAACTCTCCATGCCAGCATGAAGCCGTCAAGCACTCCGCGCACACCTCCACAAGCCGATCACCTCTCTTTGTTTTTTTCTCCAATTCAAACTCCTTTAAAGCCATTCATCAGCATCTCGAACTTTTTCAGATCCCAAAAGCTCGTATGTCGCACACGCAAGTGCGGCCCATTTGTCGCTGTTGGCCTTACCTCTAAATCCTGAAAACGGACCCGGATCTTTCGAGGTGCCCACGAGCCTGTTCTGGCCACCGCCAAGACCGTCAAGGTCAAACAGTGAAAGCCAATAGTCCGTAAGGAAAGACCTGACATTGGCGTCATTGGCTCTTGCGCTTCCGCAAAGGGCTGTCACAATGGTTTTTCTCGGCACGAGCCTTACGCAGATTCCGAGCATGTTGCCGAGTGCCGCATATGCGCCAGATGCCGCGCAGGTGGCCAAGACATGATCGCTCATTGGCATTCCGTAATTCTTTACCATTTCTATAACAAGAAGATCAACTTTTTCGTCCCGGATGAAGTTCTTGTTCTTGCTCGGGCTGTTGTTCATAAAATGGCCACCTTTTAAAAAAGACGGTTTCCTCTCTTTTTTTTCGCATATTGCGTAATGGCTCACTTCCGGACCCGGATCAATCCCCATGATGATCATGCTCTTCTCCGTTCTGTTAAAAGGACATTTTGGGCAATATAGCACGAGCTTTAAAAAAAAACGATTTCAGACCCTGCTTGAGTCAAGCTTTTTCCTGCTTTGAAAGCTAACTATGCTTTTTTACTTGTTTCTTTTTATTTATGCGATTTGAGGCTAGGAGGTTCCCTTTTTTCCCCTTAGTTTTTTACGCTTACGTGCCCCCTCCCGGCCCACCGACGGGTGGGGCGTGCGAAAGCACCCGTAAAAAATACACTAAGGGAAAAGGGAAGTCAACCCCTAATAAGACTAATAATATCAATTGGTTATAGACAAATCCATGGTACGCTCCGCTTTTTGCGGTATCGCCTGAAGGGGGGTTTTCATGCCAAAATGGCTTTAAATGCAACTATGCGTTATTAAAGGATTATGCGATTCGTACTTTATCGTACGTGTTTGAAAATAAAGGTTTATGCGATTCGTACCGAAGCATGCGTACTTGGCGTGGTCTCAGACCGTTTTTTCTCCAGCTGAGCACGTACGCGTACCTTTCGCGTACTCCGTTGATATCATTGAAGTACTTTTCACGCACCCTGATCGTACCCTGATCGTACCCTGATCGTACCCTGATCGTACCTTTCGCGTACCCTGCTTGAAATCACTGCATTAATTTATTTTTGACGAAAAGCTCATATAATATAGTTATGATCGCTTGATGCGCTTAATCCTGTACAAGCGCCTAAGCAGATGAAATCGCTGGGATATTCGGAGAAACAAGATGTGCGCCAACTTGGCTGAAAACTGAAAAAACTGAAAAAACCATGGTACGCACATAGTACGCTCATGGTACGCAAACTTTTTCTCTGTTATTTAACATAGTTGCAAATTTGTGCTAAAGTTTTTTGCAATTTCTCCGATCTTTAATATAAGTTTGGCGGAGGGAAGGCCCGAACGCCAAAACGGACGAAATGGGGGGACGGCCATGGAATTCAACCAAATCTACATAGACCATGTGGTCGATTTCAAGGAGCTGAAAATGATCTACAACGAACAACAAATGGCCGAAAGCGCGTACAAGCCAGTCATGGAAAAAATCAACCAGCTTTACGCTGAGCTTGGAAGCCCCGCCCACCTTCCTGAAGGTGAGACATCGGTCGAGACGACCGGCGAGATTTTTCCTGAGTACTATAAGAATCACATTGCGCGAAGATACACCAACGGTGATCGGGAAAAAGGCATGACATTATTGTATGCTGCGGCTTCGATGCTCGAGAAAATGTACGAAGGGCTTAACATGTACGGGGGAGGGGGAAGTTACTATATCAAGCGGACAGATGCTTGGAAGTCTTTTGCTGAACAGGCTTGCCAGCTGATCGATGGCTTTCATGCTGAAAACGATGCTTACGAGATAGTCGCTGATTATATCGGTCTGGAACAATAAAGAGGGGGGTGTGAAAGTGTGCTATTCCATTGACTGTACGGGAGATTGCCGGATCGGAGATGAGATCAAATTCGAAAAGGCTGTTTTCAAAGGAGACTGGCGGAATCCAGCATTTTCGCACCTCGAAACCATTGAGGGAAAGATCGTAAAAATTGGTAAAGGTCCGAAGACAGGCCAGCTTACTTTCACTGTTGAGACTTCAAGCGGGCATCTTCGAATTCGGGCGAGAAACCTCTATAGAAACGGGGTTTTTAGAAAAAAGTGGGATGATGAAAACGCCCGATAGCGGGCATGAGCATGAGGGAGAAGTAAAATGGGTTATATTGGCTATAGCAAGAGCGTAAATGCCGCAAACGCAGAAGAAGAAGAAGGCAGGCTTCCAGCGACGAAATTCGCAAAATGGCTTCGCGAAAAAGGCTATAAAGGCGCTACAAGCGCTTTCGTAAAAGATGTTGTCCACACCGACGAATGGCACCACACCTCATGCAAGTACAACATGACAGACTATTTCTGCAAGATCCATTTCTTCGAAAACCGAAAAAAATACAGAAAAGCCCTTGAGGAGTGGAAAAAAAGATCAAAGATCAAAAACAGGTATTTTAAATGCTGGAACGTCTGCCGGACTTCGGATCCAAGAAGATGGGACTGGAAGATCACGCCGAGGTGGGGCAACCACTGCATGTCCATGAGCGATGCCCTCAAAGAGATCAAAACCGTACTCGCTGAAGTTGAGTCAACAGAAGCAATCGGCAAGGTCAAGCAAAGGATCAGAAGAGAAAAGCTTGAAGCCTTGGACAATATAAAAAAGGCTCTTTTGGACGTTTAAAAAAGGGAGGGATTTTCCATGAAATCAGACTACGTACTCATCGTCAACGGTGTAAAAGTGACGGTAAAAAGCCTCTGCCTTGTCCCAGTTTGCGGACGAGTGGTAATGGATGCGGCTCTTGAAATAGACGGAAACTACTACAGCTTCAGAGAACGGATAGAAGGTCTTTCACTTGATCGGAGCGAGTCTTCGCTTTATGCGTCTTTCAAAGACTCGAAGCCGGACATGTACCGGCATATCGAAGACAGGGGCATCGCCATGAAAAGCTTTTTTGATGCCATGGATCTTGCGATTTTGAACGAACTCAGAATGCGAGTGAAAGCAAAAAAAGAAAGGGAGGAAGAGGACGATGTTTGAGCGCCTGGCAGTTGTAGTGATAGCGGCAATGGCATCCGGTTGCGGAGCCGACCCTTCGATCAAAGCTCAAGATGAGACTTCAGAAGAGCCTGTCGTCGAAGCCCAAGCTGAAAAAGAAGACGGCGGAGTGGAAAAGCCATGGGCGTCAATGCCGAAGGCTCCAAGCATGGACATGCCTTCGCTTCCAAGCATCGGCTTTAGCGGACAGACGTTCTTTTCTCCAGTTGGCATTGAAGTCGGCGAATGCCTTTTTCAAGATGCGAAACTCGCCAAGGCATCGGTCAAGGTGGTTTTGGACTGTCCTGACGGGCTTTACGAGGTTTCAGAAGAGATTTCAGAAAACGAAGCCGTTCAGTTGCTTTTGACAGAAAACGACTCCATATGGTTTGAATATGAACACAATACAGAAAAAGCGTATATAGTATATGACATCAACGCAAATGAAATTTTGGACGAAGACGATGAATTCCATGAACTCGAGGAGAAATGATGCAGAAGATTTTTTTTGGAAGGGACCGCTTGATGAGAAAAAAAGATCCGTTGCTGGAATTGGTGAGAGAAGCGACCTTGATCGTATTTGACGAAACGCTGGACTGCGCGCTTCAAAGCGGGCTCGAGACATTGCCTGATAAGGAACTCAAGCAAAAGCTTGAAGAAATGATTGGAGAGAAGATTGACAAGTGCTTTAGCGCTGTTTTTGGAGATTTCATTGGAGAAAAAGGCAAAAAGAAGACTATGGAATTGCTTGGAGGACCTCTTTTAAGGGCGTTTAAAGAAGAAAAAGGCTTGAGCTGAGGAGGGGCTTATGAATAGGCTGGAGACGGAAGAGTGGAAATCCAAAATAACGCATTATGTGGAAACTGCAGAAATAAGATGCGAGTACGGCATGTACAGGTTCCCAATCCTCGGATTCAACACAGAAGAACTTGGAGTTCGCATTGAAAAAACCAGCTTTAAAATGGCTTATGTGCTGTCGATTTGGAGCGTTGAAAAACATGAGGACGTGGCTTCCAAAGGGTGCCTTGAGAGATTTTTAGCCGATCTGTTTGGCATGAAAGATATCCTTTCCGCAAATGACGTTCATTGGATCGGTATAGAACACGTCCTGTCACCCCACCTTGAGCGGATGCTCGCAGAATGGGGTTGGAAGCAGACAGGCGGTTTTGTCCACTCATTCTACAGGGAGCTTGAAAAACCCTTCGGATGAGCTGTCCTTTTCAAACTCGCCACTGGCTGGCGAGAACGTCTTGAACTCGACTTTTCCATTGGAATGGAAAGTATAATATCTCAACTTGAAGTCTTCGTATTCGTCGCATTGGTAGTTGACGATGAAGACTTCTGCGCTTTTGACCTTGTATCGCCGTTCTCTGACGCAGGAGTGGCCTGCATTTGCAAGGACTATGTTGTCGTGCTTTGAAAGAAGCCTGTCCTTGACTTCGCTCGTGCTCCAAAGGTCATGGGTCGCAAGTATTATCCGCGCATCATCATTTTCTTCTATCAGCCTGTTGGCCCAATCGATCGCCGAGTAGTCCTTTCCGGTCGAATACTGGTCGAACGTGTCAAGCTGTATGAAAACGTACTTTTTGCCATGGAGCTTCATTTCGAAAGCGCTGTTGACCCCGTTGTGGCCCGAAAGCCACCATGGAAGGACCTTGAACTTCGCTTCGGGAAAATAAAGCCGAAACATGTATGGGTCGTCATGGTTTCCTCTTGTCGGCATGTAAAGTACGTGCCCTCTTAGAACCGACCATGCTTTTTCCGCCCGTTCCCATTGATACCTGCTGTTCCAGTCTTGAGTAATGTCGCCGAGCCCTTGCACCATCTGTATGTTGAGCCGGTCGCGATTGTCTCTTATCCATTCAAACCCCTTGGCCATGTGCTCGTAGGGGGCCTTTTCCCAGCCAGCCGAATAGTGCTGGGTGTCCGGAACGACAACGAGCGTCCACTTTTTTGTACTCTCTTTCACACTCCCTTTCGAGAGACTGCATGCAGAAAAAAAGATGAAAAGCGCAATTGCAAACTTCATTACCATGCTCCTCTTTTATGTTTTGGGTTGTTTTCAAGCATAGCGCCTGAACGGGTCTTTTGCAAGGATTTGGATGGTGCCTGCCGGAAATGGCGACCACCCGCAGGATTCGTTATAAGATGGACAAAATAGCCAAACCCGGCAAGCGCTTTCAGTTTAGGATTTTCTTTGCACATGAGGCAAGACTTTTTTAGAAAAACCCGTCCGAGGAGTTTCAGAAAGACGGGCATGAACTGTTGATCGTTAGTGGAATGTTCACGATGATTTCGTTATAAGCCGTTCAGCTCAAAAGCGCAAGAAAACGCCGCCCAAAAAAAAAAAAGCTCCTCAAGCGGCTGAAGATAGTGGAAACACTAGAGTCGTTCTATTTTACCAACTCACCCAAAGACCCGTCAACGGCGAGAAGAAATTCATGCTTGACTTGTTGGTGGGCATACCTCAACCATTCTGTATAACTATGTTAATTTTTCTTAACAAAAAGAGCTAAAGTTTCAGTGCAAAAATGCTGATGAGCATGATGCGAGAAAGAGGTGATTACGGGAGACGAACCTTACCGCAATGTAATAATAGCCGATGCCATTAGGAGGGTTAAGATGAAAACTTCAGCAATCATTTTTAATTTGATTTTTCTTGTTTCATGCGGGCAAGCAGTTCCTATGGATGACGAGCAGACTTCTGTCTCCGCGAAGGCATCACCGGATACAGTTAGGCGCGCAACCGCCTTGGCTTCAAAAAGCAGTCTCGGGGACTGCAACGTTGATAACGAATCTCAACTCGTATACGTAATGGACGAAAAGGCTTTTTACGTCTGTTTTTCAGAATCGTGGACAGAAATTGACATCAAAGGGCAAGATGGAGAAAATGGCAAGAATGGAGAAAATGGCAAGGATTCGGTCTCAATAACAAAGATCATCAAATATAATCCCGTCACAGAAGACATATGCACAAGCGAGAGTTACTATGATCTGTGTGTGTTCAGGGGGGCTCAGATCATCCTATATTCAAACGGGGATTTTTATATTTCAGCTGGCTTTTCCTACTCATATCTGGAGCAAGTAGATACCGACACCTACATGAGCTTTCCAAGCTGGTATTACAGAGGAGAAGGCGATGGAGGATTTCTTCTGCTTACAGATCATGGCAACAAGTCCGGAGACTCTGGCTTATACTCCGTATGGTTTGTTTTCAAAAGAGATACCGAACAAGCAGGTCTAGTTATGGACACCAACCAAAACTACGTTTTGGATGACGATGACGAACTCATGATGGAGCTTCAGCCCTCAACAGATCCATAACCCGTTCTGCTATCCGTCCCACAAAGGCTCAACGCCTTTTGAAGGAAAAATGACAAGCGATTTGTTTCTCTCACGACTCTGCTTGAGGCATACATGTCCGGTGTCCAAAACTCCTCCGCCTTTGTCGATCATCCGCCTTATGCGCAGTTCGATTGCCTTTAGACTGATGCCCTCCTGGTCAAATCCTGTTGCATCCCTGATGAGCTTCACAGCTTGGTTCCATGCCATCGTCTCCTTGACCCCTGAAAGCGAATCATCGATTGCGCCTTTAAGATCATCGATAGTGAGATCGTTTCTCAGGCCGATGACTTTGGCGGCATCTTCGCTTTTTTCCTTTTCACCTGCAACCAGCGAGTGCGTTTCAGGCACAAACGGGACCGCCGCGGCAGTCTCGCCGATTTCCGGAATTTCCAGACTTTTTTTTTCGAAGAAAATGGTTTTGCATTTTTCCATCGAAGCGTTGTTGCTTTTCACAAAGCTGACGCGGGTATACTTTTCCGGGTGATCGACCCCGAACCGTTCGCCGTCTTCTTTCGTGAATTCGGAAAACATCAGCACGGTTCTTGCCCCGTCCGTTAGCGCGCTTGCGCCTCTTGAAGCCTCTACCCCATCTGATGAACTTTTTCTCGCATGATGCACCGCAATGACTGCGCATCCTGTTTCTTCGGCTATCTCGTTCAATATGTTTTTTACAAATACCATGTGGGCGTTCGAGTTTTCGTCAAGTCCATGGGCCCCTGAAAATGGATCGATTGCAAAAAGCCCTATGGAATTACGTCTTATGGTCTTCTTGATCACTTCGATATCCACTAGATTCTTGACGACCTTTCCCTTTTCCATGAAGGCGAGGTTGAATCCCATGTCCCTTCCGCTTGAAAGGTAAAAGCCCGATGCGTCTTCAGCGCTGATGCCGTGGGCCTGCCTTGCCGCGAGAAGCCGTCTTTCAAGATCCATTCGGCTGTCTTCGGTTGAATGAAGCCATGTATTGGTTTTTTCTATTTTTGCGCCATACCCCAGAAGGTCCCTGCCAGCGGAAATGCCAAGAAGATCTGAAAACATGAAAAGCGTTTTGCCGACTCCGCCTTTTGCGACACAGACCGTCAGATAGCCTTTCGCATACCTTCCTTCAGCCACCCACGGAATGCGAAGACGGCTGGAAGGGGTGACATCCGCCCCTGAAAACAGGAACGGAATGTCTTTTTCCATGACTTCGGCTTCAAGATCTGAAAGGGTTTTGGCGTGTTCGACCGGATAGCGGAGAACTGACTTGACTATGGTTTCTATTTCATGGCGGGGTAAGGGGGGCCTCACCCTTTCTTCGTTGGCGGTCAAAAGAAGTGCCAGTATCTCTTGATCGCCGCAGCCTTGGCTTCGTGCTGATCCCGCAAGCGAGGTGAGCCTTCCGTTTCGCTCGCCTTCGACAATTTCGCCTTCCCCAACAGGATTCTTCTCTCGTTTCTCAGCCTGAAGCAGACTTCCGATCCACTTTGGGGCTTTGGCGATTTCCAAATGGCTTTTCAGGATCCTGTACGACTTCTCGCCGATCCTCGATCCCGGAGCAACAACGTATCCGCCTTTCGACCTCGTATCGATCCCTTTTCCCATTAAGGACTGACTTGTTTTGGTAAGCCCCTTGTAAAAGACGTGCCTGCCATTGGAGGGTGTGTCTACAGACAGTGTCGGCGGAAGACTTCCATGCTCTTCAATCAGTTTTCTGATGGAATCGAATCCGTTGCTGTCTTTTTTTCGGTCGATGTCGATGACGGTTATCCCAGACTTTTCGCAATCGACTGCGAAATTGCAGCCGGGATGCGCCAAAGCCCAGGCTCTTACCTGCGCATGGTCGTTGGTAGAAACTTCCCTCCATTTAAGGTTCCGGATTGGTATTTTCGAGTTTTTCGAAAGTGGAAAAACATGAAGTCCAAAGTTTTCTACAAGGTGCAGGGCACCTTTGAGCGAAGCTGTCATCCACGCCCCTTTCTTATGTAAAGAGAAAGCTGTGTGCGAAAAAGTAATGCACTACCAGCTGTTTTGCAAGCTTTTTTTTAAACATTGACCAAACAGCATAAAAATAGTAAAACCCAAACAGCGGAAATTCGACAACTGCATTTTGGCATGCAAGACTGCAAGTCTTGAACGCATAGGGGTTCGCGAGTACGGGTCTCCGCAAACTAGAAAACAAAGACCAAAGGAGCGGAAACAATTGGGTAAAAGTGCTGTAATAGTGGACATTGACACCGCTCTGCATGACAAAACGACCATGCTTGGAAACCAAACCGTCATCGATCTTGCGATGGCTTTGGCAGGCCGGGACGGGGAGCATTACGAACTCGTGCTCGTCACAAGGTACGGCGAAAGCAAAAGGAAAGCCAAGATCTCGAGGGCTTTGGAAAATGAGCTCGCAGGTGTTCTGGACAAGGTCGAGGTCCTGATGCCAAAACCGTTCGGAGGGTGTCCGGTCATGCTCATGGCTGACTTCATAGCTTTTGTGGCTGAACAGGTTAAAAAACGGGCATACAGAGGTCAAAAAGTTGATTTCGTTGTGTCGGCTGAAGCGAGAGTGCTCAGGGCGTGCAGGGCGTTTGGCGCGGATACGCTTCTTTTCAAGAAGGGAAAGAAGTACGTGCCTACTTGGTAATATATTATCGGGGGTTTCTAACATGTATGTCGAAGGAACTGATCTTGTAGCTGAATGGGGCGTTTTGGACATGACAGAAGTTGGTCGGTATACCGATCTTTTTGTCGCATTTCTCATTGGGAACCTGAAGTGCCGGATGAGTCAGACAATACACCCGCCTCTTCACCTTAGAGAAGACCTTTGGGGGTATGAAGAGCTGTTTGACGCGGATCAAGCGACCCGAAGGGCTTTTTTTGAAATGCGGAAAGCGTATATGAGCCGGTGTCCGAGCAACAAGCGGATTGTCGAATTGCTGAAGGAATCCGGGCATTGGGGGCTGAGATGACAAAAAAAAAAGAAAAGATTATGGCTGAAAACAACTTTTACAAAGGCATGAGGCTTGAAGGCAGCAAGCTTCTGGCTTATTGGGGCGACCAACTGGATCTTTCCAAATGGCACGAGTACCCCGATGACATTTTCAACTTTTTGATCGAACAGCGAATGCGGGATTCCAGCACTTTGACCCCAGAAATGGAAAGCGATCTTACTGCTTTTAATGAGCTTCTCAAGACGAACAAAGACACAAGGGAACTTTTCTTCAATGTCCGAAGATCGTTTGAAGGCTTGGGCATAAAAAATCTCGAGATGCTTGTAGTCGATGTCATAAAGCGTTCTGGGCAGTGGGAGCTGAAATAAAAGGTTGGAATGGACAATTTCGAACTGGAAAACGGAAAGCTGGCTTATATCGGTGCAGGCGGTTCTCCAAGAACCGCAGGTTTCGGTTATGACAAGAAGTCAGGCAGATGGAGGACACCGTTTCCGAGCTGTGCCATAAGGCTTATGAAAAACCGGTCGATGAGCGAGAACGACAAAAAGCTCGTTCGGCTTTTGCAAAAAAAGCGCGCTTCACGACATGAAGAAAGCGCTTTCCGCGACTCATGCATCAACAGCGACGAAGTTCTCAGACCTTTTCAAAGGGCTGGACTGGACTACATCATTCTTGGCGACAACATCATTCTTGCCGATGAGATGGGTCTTGGAAAAACAGTACAGGCCATAGCCTATTTCAACCATCTTGCAGAAACTAAAGGCTCCTTCAAGGCTTTGGTGATATGCCCTGCGTCTCTGAAAATAAATTGGAAGCGCGAGTGCGAAAAGTTTTTGAAGACGCCGCAGACCATAAGGATCATCAATTCAGGAGCGCCGATATATGCATTTTCAAGCATAACAATAATAAACTACGATATAATTGGAAGGTATGAAGAGGTCCGTGAAAACAGTTTTGATGTTTTGGTATTGGATGAGGCTCACTACCTGAAGAACAAAAGCGCCGCACGAACAAAAGCGGTGTTTGGAACAAACGGAAACGGAGCTATAAGCGCCGAAAAAATCATCGCAATAACGGGAACCCCGATTGAAAACAGGCCAAGCGAATTTTTCTCCATTTTAAAGGCGCTTGAACCCTTTGGGTTTCCAAACGCAAGGCGGTTTCAACAAAGATATTGCGAAGGGCGAATGGGCCGAATGGGCTGGGACGCTTCAGGCGCTTCAAACACAGATGAGCTTTCAAGAAAGATCAGAAGCACCGTCATGATAAGAAGACTCAAAAAGGACGTTGCAAAAGACCTTCCTGAAAAGCAAAGATCATTCATACACCTCGACCTCAAGCTTTCCAAGGCGCAAAAGGATCTTGCGAAGATGGACGTCGCTGAGCTTTTGGAATCGACAAGACCGGGAAGCCTCAACGGCGTTCATGTCGCGACCGCAAGAAAGGAGCTTGGCGAAATGAAGATCAAGCCTGCATGCGTCTTTGTCGAAGACATGCTGCAGCAGGTCGAAAAAGTAATCATCTTCTGCATCCACAGATCTGTCGTCGATGGAATGGTTGAAACGCTGAAGGGCTACAAGCCTGTTCACGTATACGGCGGTATGACAGAGAAGAAAAAGCAGCAGGCTGTCGACCTTTTCCAAAACGGTTCGGCAAGGGTTTTCATCGGAAATGTTCAGGCGGCCGGAGTTGGCTTGACATTGACCGCATCAAGCGACATTGTCATGGCCGAGTCAAGCTGGAAGCCCGGAGAAAACAGACAGGCTGAAGACAGGGCCCACAGGATAGGCCAGAAAAAAAACGTATCCATTCAGTATCTGGTTGTAAATAACTCTATAGATAGTAAGGTTGCTCTTTCAAACCTGAACAAGGAAAAAGTCCTTAATTCGCTTCTTGGCGGTTTCGAAAACGACGAAAGGAAAAACTATGATTAAAGTTGATTTGGTAAAGGGAAAACTTCTGTTTCTGTGCGAAAACGGTTTTGAGGTTGAAACGGTTGAAAGGATTTTCAGTTCAAAGTTTGATGGCATGAGCATAGCGTTGAAACCCGAGGAACCCGCTGTCTCAAAGATAGTTGAAAGCGGATTGATTCATGGAACCGGCGCGAACAACGGGAGCGAAATTGCCGATGAAAGCCAAGAGATCGAAAAAGAAGAAACAAAGAGAGAAGAACAGAAAACGAAGAAAAGCAGAATTTCTAAAAAGGACAGGGATCGCATTCTCCATCTTCGCGACGAGCTTCGAAAGCTGGGAAAAGTCTACGGGCCAAAAACCACGTTAAAAAAGCTTGAAGATGAGTATGCCAAATTTTCAAAGACAGAAGGGAGCACAGAAGACGATCTTTTCCAAAACGAAGAAAGTGCAGAAGATGATCTTTTTAGCGAAGCTCCTGAAGTGGTAGAGGAAAAGAAGCATTATGACCCTGTCGAAGTCAAGAAAGCCCTTATTTCAATCATGAAAGACGACAAGAGCGGAGTGGTAAAAACCGATGTGAAGAAATATCTTGTCGATGAGCTCAAGACAAAATTTGATGATCTTGATCAAGATGGGCTAGCTAAATTTGTAGTGAAATTTGGATTGAAAGTATGAAAAAGAGGCTGTCCCCTTCAGGCGCTTCACGCTGGCTGAATTGCTCAGGATCCTTGACGCTTGAAGGATTTGAAAATGCTGAAAAGGACTACGCATTTGAAGGTACCATAGCTCACGGGCTCGCTGAGTTTTGCCTCTGGAACGGCATTTCTCCATATGAACTAGAAGCTGTTGATTACGAAGACTATGAGGGAAACCTCCATACGGCGACAACCATTGACCGGCAAATGCGCGATTGCGTTTCAGGCTACATAAGCTTTGTGGACGGGATCACGTCAACAAGAAATCACGAGGACAAGGTCGAAATCAAATCCTCGATGAAGCTTACCAAGAACTTTTCAATGGGGGGCACCTCAGATTTCAGACATTACGACAGCTTGCTCGATGCGCTTCATGTCGTTGACTTCAAATACGGCATGGGCGTTCCGGTCTTTGCCGAGAAAAATCCGCAGATGCTGGCGTATGCGGCTCTCGCCTGCAAGGATCTGAAGATCGAGCCAAAGGAAATTTTCCTCCACATATACCAGCCTAGGGACATCAACGGAGTTGTAGACGATCCGCTTGACACTTACAAGACGAGCTACAGGGAAGTTAAGGAGTTCACGAAAAAAGCCCTGCACATAGCATGCGAGGCGGAAAAAGGAAACGTCAGGTTCAAGCTCGGGTCTTATTGCCGATGGTGCAAAGGGCTCAGCACATGCAGACACTTCATAAAAGAGTCTGAAAAATTGGTATCCAAGAACGATACCGTCGAGTACGACAACGACGATCTGAGCAATGCGCTTATAATTGCCAGAGCATTCAAAGCGCTTGAGGAAACGCTGAAGCTGGAAGCAGTCAGGCGTCTTGAAAATGGCGAAGACATTCCCGAATTCAAGCTAGTCAAGGGGAACGGTTCGAAAAAGTGGGTTGACGAAGACGAAGCGCAAGAATTTCTGGACAGCAAGCTGGAAGAAAAAGCCTACACAAAAAAGTATCTTTCGCCCTCGGCGAGTGAAAAGATCCTTGGAAAGAAGGAACTGGACGGAATGTGGGTGAAGTTTCCCGGAAAAAGAAAGATCGCCCATATTTCTGAAAGAGGAAAACCTGTTGTTTTTTCTGATGAGGACATTTTAAGAGACTACATATGAAAGGAAACAACATGCCCGTAGTATTTTCGGACGAAGACATTTTAAGAGACTACATATGAAAGGAAACAATATGCCCGACAAAATAGAATTCATCAAAGTGAAGCTTCCGGTGTGCACGCTTTCATTCCCAAGGCTCGCCAAGCCGGAAGCTTTTGAAGGATCAGGCGAAGAAAAGTTCAGCGCTACCTTTCTGATAGAGAAGAACGAAGACGTCTCTGAAATCAGAAATGCCATAAAAAAGATAATGGCCACCTACCATAGCGGAAAAAGCTATGCAAAAGACATTCGAGAAGACTACAAGTGTTTCGGTGACGGCGACGATAAAGACTATGACGGCTTCGCTGGAAGGTTTTTTCTGAAAGGAAAAAGCAAAAAGCGAATTCCATGCGTTGATATTCGAACAAGGACGGGGATCGATACGAGCATTCCGGATGAGGCATCAAAGCTTTATGCAGGCTGTCAGGTAAAGGCTGTCGTTTCGCTATTTGGGTACAACTACGGCGGAAAAAAGCCAGGAATAGGATGCACCATACAATCGATTGGAAAAGTCAACGAAGGCGAAAGGCTTGACGGCGGAGACGCCATGACCGACTACCAAGACGATTACGACAAATACGAGGATGCGGCTGCAGGATCCGAGATTGGCATGGACGACCTTCCTTTCTAGGAAAACATATTCCGCTTGATACTTTTGGCGCTTTGACGGTTTGGAATCCAAAGCGTCTTTTTTATATTCCGAGGGGTTGTTATGAAGAGAAGACTTTACGTGGACATCGAAACAAGGAGCCGCCTAGATCTTAGGGAAACCGGCGTCTATCCCTACGCCGAAGCGAGCGAAATACTATGCCATGTTTATTGGTTTGAAGGCTCGTTCAAGGTTCACATACCTCTCGCCCACATGAGAGAGAAGCTGAAAAGCAAAATGGTTGTAGGCACGAGCGAAATGATGGCTGACTACCAATCCGCTGATGAAATAATCGCGCACAATGCGAACTTCGAAAGGACGATGCTGAATGCTCATGGGGTGACTTCAGAAATCCCCATTGAGAAATGGAAATGCACCCAGGCAAAATCCGCCTACCACGGCCTTCCGCACTCGCTGGAAAAATCTTCTGAAGCGCTTGAGCTTGAAATGGCAAAAGACATGGGCGGAAGGGCTGTAATGCTGGCCATGTGCAAGCCGAAGAAAAAAAAGGACGGCACTGAAGAGTGGATCGAAGACAGGGAACGTTTTCTGTCATTGGTCAAATACTGCATTACCGATGTGAAGGTCACGAAACTTCTTGATGAAACCCTCGACGATCTTCCTGAAAAAGAACGCAGGATATGGTGTCTGGATCAAAGGATCAATGACAATGGATTTCCTGTCAATGCTCCATTGGCGAAAAAAATCGTGGATTGGGTTGAACAAGAGGATGAGGAACTCATAAAAGAAGCTGTTTCTATAACCGACGGCTTCATCAACAGCCCGAGGCAGGTGAACGATACGCGAAGGTGGCTCGCCATGAACGGGCTTGAACTCGAAAACCTTCAAGCTTCGAATGTAGACAGGATCCTTGAGACTGAAATCCCGGAAAATTGCAGGAGAGTGCTTGAGATAAGGCGGACATTGTCAAAGAGTTCCACTTCGAAGCACAAGCGGTTTCTCAGCATGCAGAGAAACGGTTTTGTCAGCGGAACTTTGCAGTACTATGGCGCTGGAACCGGACGATGGGCTGGAAGGGGAGTTCAGCCCCAAAATTTTCCACGCAACTGTTTTGACGACACCGAGCTTGAACACCTTGAAGCGTGTGAATCAAAAGAAGATGCCATCATGGTCTTCGGGGGCACGGTATTTGAGATTGCCAGTCGGGCGGTAAGGGGGATGATATCCGCTCCGGAAGGATTCAAGATATGCGCGACAGACTACTCGTCAATAGAAAGCCGTGTTCTCGGATGGCTTGCAGGCGACGACCGTATAATCGACATGTACGAAAAAGGCACCGACATATACAAGAAAAATGCAGAAAGCATATTTTCGAAAGAGTACTCCGAGATATCAAAGTTTGAAAGACAGATTGGAAAGGTCGCCGAGCTCGCGCTGGGTTATCAAGGGTATACGGGTGCGTTTGCACAGATGGCTTCATCATACGGCGTAAAGCTGACTTCAGGAAAAGATGGTGAAATGTTTCTTGAGAACGGAAAGTCTGTAAAGGACGTCGTCGTAGCCTGGAGAAACTCAAGACCTCTGGTCACTCGACTATGGGCCCAGTACGAGAGGGGAGCCTTGAGGGCCGTCAGGGAAACCGTGACCGTGTCAGTCGGTAAAATCGATTTCAAAAAAGAGATATTGGGAAACCACCACTGCCTGACAATCAGGCTTCCATCGGGAAGGAAGCTCTTTTACCCAAGGATCGGCATAACAAGCAAAGAGCACTTTGGCAAAATAAAATCCACTTTGTGCTATTTCAAGTATGAGCAAGGCAAATTTGCTGAAACGCTGACATACGGGGGACAGCTCGTCGAAAACGTGGTTCAGGCGATTGCAAGGGACTTGATGGCTGAAGCCATGCTGAAAGCGTGGAAAGAACACCGCATGATCCCCTCGCTCACGGTTCATGATGAGGTAGTCGGACTTTTCAAAGACGAGAAGCAGGTGCGAAAGCTGGAGGAGTGCATGGAAACGCTTCCGGAATGGGGAGGCTATTGCGGCCTTAAAATTCCGCTCAAAGTCGAAACTTCTTTGAGTCGCGCCTACGGGAAATAGGTGTTAGAATGAAAAGCACAGACTTTGATTCGTACGTAAAAAGGAGCATTGTCATGGACGAGAAGCTCAGCGAAAGAGATTTGCTTATTCAGCTCCATGGTCGATTTTCTGCGCTTGAAGCAAAGGCGGACATGGCGTTTGAAAATTCGGAAAAGAGGTTCAAGGTTCTCGAAGCCAGTTCGGAAAAGCACGACAGAGTGCTCAACCGCGTTCAGGGGGCCGGGATCGCCCTTGGTTCTGTCGTAGGCTTTATCGGCTGGGCTGTGACCACCCTGAAACTTCCTGAATGGGGTTCGAAATGAAGCTTTCCAAAAACTTCACCCTGGCTGAGCTGACATATTCGGCAACAGCGGTTGTTAGAAAAATAGACAACGAGCCCTCAAGCCGTCAGATTGAAAATCTAAAAATACTTTGCCGGGAAATACTCCAAAAGTGCAGAGACAATTTTGGCGCACCGGCGTTTGTCACATCCGGGTATCGATGCCCTGAGCTTAACAGCATCATCGGCGGTGCAAAATACAGCCACCATCAATGCCTCGACGGTTTTGCGGCCGCGGATTTAATGATAGACGGTGTTTCCGCCCAGGATTTGTACAACCACATAAAAAATTCGGACTATCCTTTTGAACAGGTTATAAACGAATATGACGCGTGGGTCCATGTCTCGATCAGAGTTCCCAGACGGCAGGCCATGGTAAAGAAAGCATAGGGGGTAGGATATCATGGAGGGCCAAATGCCTTTTTTCATTTATGCAGGCAGCGTTTCCGCAATCATCTTTGCCGTAGCATGCGGATGGGTTGTCGCTGTTTACCCCGAAACGTTGAAACGGCTTTCAGATCCGAAAGTCTCATTGGCGGAAGCTGATTCAAGACTGCGCGAGCTGTTGGTGCCCGTGCGAATCGCATGTTTCCAAATCCTCTTTGTCACATTTCTGCAATGGTCCAGCTGCCTCTGGCGCTCTTGGGAGCTCCTGACAAACAATCCTAGAGCGATAGATATTCTAGGTTGTGTTTTTTTAACTGCGTGCGCTGTGCTTTTATCGTTTGCAGTATTGTCGGTTCTTCGCCCAATCGAAAATCTGGCCCATATGACTTCCGAGACAAAAAAAGCCATGATCCGCAAAGAGCGTAGATTTTCTTGCGCTCAAAAAGAAGATGTTTAGCATCGTCACTCCCAGAACCTCGGAATGACCGGATCCGAATTGTACGCGTTAGGAAGCACCACTTCTAGTTCGGCTGTCTTGCTGTCACCTTCAATAACAAAGTCAACGGATCGTATGAGAAAAGATGTCGGGCTGTTTATCAAAGTGCTGGGCGCTTTTACCGTCACGACTTCTCCTGCTTTCCAGCGTACGCCCCTGTATGGAACCACCCAGCCGGGGACCGTGATCTTGAATTTCAAGGCGTCCCTCAAAGCCTTGGTCAGCTCCCACTTTACGGCTTCCGAGATATCGGAGCTTATGGCGTTTTTGAGTTCAAACACCCGATAGCTGTTTTCATTTAAAAGCAAAAGGTTCTCAGTCGCTTGGTTGTTCGGGGCTCCGGGGGACTGTCCGTACCCTGTCTGGGTTCGTAAGAGTTTCGACGAGTCATACGATGCAGAAGACATGCTGAATTGGTTCTTGCCCTCTTCGAAGAAAAATACCGGGACGGGGGCCTTGAACCTTTTCATTGCGAGCTTTCCCTGTCCGGTGCTTGAGAGGAGAACGCCCTTTTCTTTTGCAAGACCTGAAACAAAGTCCCACGCTGTTTCGGTCTCTTTTGCCGTGACTCTCAGAAAAGGCGAACTGGTTCCATCGATGACTTCAAGCTGAAGCGAAAAAAGCGGAAGCAGCCAAGTCTCAAGAATGCTTTCAAGAGATATGTCCGTCCGCTCCAAAGGATAGCTGGTAATCGGGATATTGCTTTTTTGGAGTATGTAGGTCTTGCTTCGGCCTTCGATTTCCATTGACCTTCGCCCTGTCTGGTTCAGGGGCCTCATGACCTCGATGATTCCAGTGCATGCGGCTTCACCTCCGAGAAAAATGTTGAGCGAAGGATTTGAATAGGGAACGTAAAGCCCCTTGTCTCTTTCCGGGTCAAAAGGAAGCACCATCGAAAACCTGCTCGCGCATGTGTCATAGGTTTCCGTGAACTTGAAGTTTGAGGGGACGTTGATCTTCGCGCCGTTCAAAAAGACATCAAGACTGTCCGGTTCTGAAGATCCAATGGAACCCAGTTCGCCATCTCCCAGAGGTATGGTGAGCACATCCCCGGCTTGAAGCTTTGGCGTCCCTTCCGACGAAAGCGCTCTTGTCGCCAAAAAAGGATTCGCATTCTGTATCAGAAGATAATTGTCGGGGGTGCCGTAAAATCTTCTTGCGACATCTCTTTTAAGAAGCTCGCCCTGTTTTACCGTGTATGACTTCACTTCAATTTATCCTGATGAAGGTGTTGACGATTATGGTGTCTGGTCTTGTTTCCGTCGACGCGGTTGACGTTGCCCCTGTGACGGCTGTTGATCCAGATCCCCCCGGCGAGTTGTCCACGCCCGCGGTGTAAACGGCAGAAGGCGCACCGGAAGGAATTGAAGGAGAAATGTCGGTGCCGCTTGTCACACCTGTCTTGGCCAGTGTAAGAGCAGCAGGCGATCCGCCGGTGAAAGACACGGTGCTTGGGCTTTTGGTTTGCATGGCATACACAACGGCATCTGAACCACTTGAGGCCAAATAAAGTTGCTGATGAATATGACTCATTACATGATTGTGGGTTCCGATGCTGTGAGGCTGAAAGCCCCTTATCAGATTATCAGGTGTAGACGCCATCCTCTGAAACCTGCTTTGGGCGTTTGGGATCGATGTCTGTCCCGTCACGGTATGGTATCGTGAACCCGTCACACTTCGCCCATCGCATATGACCCACTTTGTTGCATCGTACCCGGGCTGGGCATTGAACTGCGTTTCAGTCAAAAAGCTGTTCATCAGAGATCCCACTGGCATGACATTCGCGATGAGCGCTTCAAAAAACTGGCTCGTTGTCTGGTTGTCGGCTCCGCCAGACCACGTTATGTTCGCATTGTCCATCATCTTCGCAAAACACGTCCACATGTCGTTGACTGGGATTTCCCGCAACAACGTTCCATCATTCGCTCCGGGCGCGCTTTCATCGACAAGCTTTCCGTTTGGATAGTTTGCAACAGCTGGGCTGTCGGCGTAGTCTGAAAGTTTCTTTGCCATGTCAATTTTCCTTTCAAGGCACTGTATAGACCATGGTTGGCGCTTTTACCGTATCCGTTCGGCTGACAGCGCCTGAATCGTTGTAATATTCGACAAGAAGCTGCCCGTCAGATTTTACAGAGATTCCGCAGCTTCCGGAAGCATCCCGGTAAAACTCGTTCCATGCATCATCAGTAGTGTTGCTCGTTGGCCTGAAATCAGCCGGAACAAGCCCGGCCAGCGAACTGACAGACCCAGCCGAACCGTGCGTAAGCTTGCTTTCTCCGCTTAGGATGACGGCCTTGTCAATTCGAACAAGTTTCAAGACTCCGCCGGTGAAAGACCCGCTGTTCGGATCCGCCGCAAGATCGACTGAAACCTGATTCTGATAGCTCAAAAGACCGGGGTTTGAATCATCGGCGTTTTTAATGCTCGCCTGAACATCCCCTGATTCCATGTTTGCGTCAATTGTGAACACAGTTGGTTCAGCGTCAAGTTCAACATCTCCTGAAATCGTCGTCCATGTCGTCGAAGCGGCGCTCGTTGCCCTTTCAACAGATATCGTGCTCGCACCCGGATTGGCGTATGCCTTGGTTCCTTCGGAATTCGCATCCATTGCGCCGGAAACCGCCTGCCGGTGGTTCGTGCCTGATCGAAAAACAAGATCAGAGAAAGTGAACGTGACAGCTGAAACAGAAGCTGAAGCGAAAGCGGTCGAGATATTGAACCTCATATGCCAGTTGCCGTCGCTGTCGGCGTAGAAAACGGCTTCAGCCCTCTCTACAGTTCCGCCTTGCGAATCGCTGACGCTTGAACTGATGTCCAGCCATTTTGTTGTTTTTCCTATTCTGTTCAAATCGACCAGATTCGATCCGGTTCTTTTCCCTACAAGAAGTGTCATTGAAAAACTCCATTTTTATTTTGCGAACTGGAGGGTCGGAGGTGATCCCGTATTTGGAAATGCAGTTAGCACCCCGCTCCAGTTATAATACTGAACTCCGAAAGTTCCCCCAACTGTGACATAGCACCGTCTTACTCCATTTGAATCGACCAGATAGGTATTGAAGGTCTGGCTATTCGGCCTGTAGTCAGATGGAATGAGATCTCCAGAGGAAACCTTGCTTGAACCGCTTGTATGTCCCGGGGTTCCGTCTGCAGTAATAGACACGCCTTGGTGCGTTCTTGTCAGAATCAAAGTCCTGTTGCTTCCGGCATCGTCGAAACCGTTGTCCAGCTCAACCGTTTCTGACTTGTTGTACTTAAGCGGATCCTGTCCGGAAGCTTCGCTTACCTGAACACCTTCCTTGCTTACAAAAACACCGGTTGTCGGATTGATGTATGATCTTTCAGTAGGATCGCCTGATGCGTTTCCGGCATAAAATTCGAGCCTGCCGTCTTTTGAAGCTTTGACTCCGCATGCCTCTTCGCTGTCATTCAGTCGGTCAACCGCACCTGATTCGTTTAGAAAACTGTTTGAACCGTGATAGATGTCTGTTCCAGAAGAATCTTCAAAAGTGGAAGACCCTGCATCAGCGTCACTCCCCGACTGGTTCTCGTATCTGATCTTTGGGCCTGCATTGGACGCTTCAGCCGACATCGTTATCGACTTGACCTCTAGATCAAGTTCAAGAGCGCCTTTGAACGTTGTTGACGGATCATCAATGGTGTAATAGCTGTTGTCTCCATCCCAGTTCAGCTGCATCCATGAGTTTGGGAGAACCAGTTTGGCGGAAGTATCTGTCAGGCCGTCATAGTATATCTGATCCGATCCGCTTCTGTTTACGGTCAAGGCATAGCCGTTGTCCTGATTTCCAAGAACGGATACTCTTGTCTTCTTGTTTGTCCCGCCCTCTTCGATTGAAGCCGAGACATCGCTTGAAGCGCCTGAGAGGTCAAACAGGTAATGCTTTCCTGAAGCCAGCGTTCCAGAAAAAGTGTGATCCGCCGGTACGAGAGTGAATCCTCCGCCGGACGCTCCCCCGGCCAGCCTGAATTTTGAAACTGTCGAATCGTAAATGAAGGTGACTACGGCATCGGGCGCGATTGTAATGTCGCCCCCTGTCCCGGTGAGAACCCTGTTTGCCGCAGTCCCCTGATCGTTTATCAAATTAAGGCTGTTTCCCGTGACATTTGCGAGTACGACGACCTTGTGGTTTGTCGGGACTATCCCTTCGATTCCAGTCAGCGAAGCGTTTGTCAGCCTAGTGACTGTCGCCGCAGGAGTCACGGTCGCTATGGATCCCGTCGCGGTCGGATTGTCGGCTTCCTTGTAGGTCATCTTGTCGAAAGTCTTGTTTTCGCTGGGCTGTGCATCAATGGTTCCCATGACGTTTCCCGATACCCCGTGCACCGACGAGCTTGCAGAGACATGCCCGGATACTGCGGACTCGTTGCTTCCTACATCTCCCTGAGTAGTCTGGAGTTCGCTTTTCAGCTGATTGAAGCTGTGGGCCACGACATAGGAATTCACCGTGTCGCCTGCGGTATGGCTTGAAGCGATCGTGCCGTCAATGCCCCTTACGCATCCGTTCAGGATGTTTCCGCTCTTTGTCGCGAACTTTATGATTTCAGCGTTGATGCTTATGATCCCTCCTGTCGCGGTAAGCGCAAGAGCATTCACGAGCTCAATCGAAGTATCGACATTGCTGATAGAATTCACAAGCGTGGTTGATCCGAAATTGTTCACTACATTTGGAAGGTCCAGGTCGCTTGATGTATGGGCCATGTTTTTCTCCTATGCTATAACCACGCCTTCGGGGTTGTCTGCATCAAACCTCTGTTTTTCATTTTCATCGAATTCTATTATAAATTCAACGGGGGCCAAACTATCGGATGCATAGTCGATGCCGTCAACCGAAAGCGTAGCCGTATCAATACCATTGTTTCTCAGATAGAATATGTGCTCGATATAAGAACCTTGGTTTACTTTTTCATAGTCTGCCGTTCCCGACCCAAGATTCAAAATCTCGATGGTTGACAAGGTTCCGGGATCGCCCGGCGAGGCCGTGTTGCCGTCAAAAGTATTGGCGTCGGGAACAGGATTTGAAGCCCCAACGAGTCTTTTGTATGTTGCGGTTGCGTTCGCGACAAGAGCGTAGTCATCGGCTGGGGCCCCCCAGTTCGCGTCAATTGCGTCCATGATGAAAGTGATCGTCGAAGTGTCGCTTCCGCCATCGTACGTCCAGTATATGCGCCTTGTTTCCGAAAGGCCAGGCGGTGGGAAAACATAAAATGAAAAGAAGTTTGCACGAAGTATGCACCACATGTGAGTTGGTTTCGTGGCGTATATCAAATCAAAAACGACTTCCCTGTATTTGTTGTCGATTTGAAGAACAGCTCCAGCCTCGCCTTCGATCACGTAAAACATGCCCCAAAAATCTTGATCTGAAGGGATCTGCCCCGCTGAATCTATCGGATCTTCGGCGTAGTCGAAAGAACCGCCGTTTATTATCAGGTAACTGTCCGGCGTTGAAATGGGAAAGCCGTCACCATATCTCGGCCTTCCGTACATGGCCAGAAGGTTGCCATAATATGCCTGCCCGTCAAAAAGGAAATAGCTCACGGGGTTTTCGCCGGGGGCAAGAGGTCTTGCGACAATATCGATTTTCGAAAGCGCAAAAATGAACTCCATGTTTTCAGCCTGCATGGAGCCGAGTGTTATAAGCGCCCAGCGTCCTTCAAGTCTGGCCCTTTGATCGTCTTCGGTAAGAGCTGGCGAATCGGGAAGAACAAACTCCGACTCCCACTCCTCAATGAACTTCGTCTTGCTTGGAAATATGGCATTGCCAAGATCTTCAGCCAGAAGCTTTTGCCTTTCAAACTCTCTTGAAATGCCGTCAAGCAGATTTCCGAGAGTTCCGACCTGTTTTCCTTCCCATGCGGAACCTTCCGGCAAAAGCCTTTTCAGCGTTTTTGAAACAATGGTCATGGATTTTCACCAAGAGTTAGTGTTGAAAAAGTCCCAGCGCTTTTTTCAGGTTCCATCTTCCATCCGTCAGGCGGTATGAGCTTCACAACAGATTCCTTTTTTTCAAGAGATTCGGTTCTCTCGCTGGTTTCAGCTCTTTGGGTGTTCGGAGTGGTATATGCTGGAACCAATCCCCCACCTCCAAGCACTCTGTTTTCGTCTTGTGCGGTTTCCTGCGTTCGGTCGCGAAAAGCGAAAAAGCCGAGAGTCGATTTTGCTATTGACGCGACCTTTTCGTCAAAAGTCCTGAAAGCTTCTATCGCTGTATTGATTACATCGGATATGGCTGATCCGAAATTTGTGAAGACCCTTATGGTAGTATCGACAGTGTTTCTTAAAAAGTCCGCAGTTTCTGCTATGGAGTTCTCAGCTTTGACCTGCAGAGTAGCCAAGCCCTGCAAGGCTATGTCAAAACCCCTTGACGCTTCAGAACCAAGGTATCTCAACGCACCTACTGTCGCCGTAAGATTGACTCTGAATCCGCTGAAATCATTGTTCAGGGTATTCAATAGAGCCTGAACGCTTTCAATTCCGGATTCAATCTGCGGACCGAATGCGTCAAAAAACTTGAAGCCAAGCTCGATCGCTGAGGATTTCAGTTTTGCGAGCCTCGCTTCAAGGCTTGTGCGCATTGATTCGGCAAGAGCATTCGATGCACTCTTGCTTTCTATCAGGGAATCCCTGTACTGGCGAAGCTGGAGGGTTCCAGCCTTCAAAGCGACATTTACGCTGTTCACGGTTCTCGCGCCGAACACGGTTGAAAGGGCCGCCGTTCTTTGGGCGCTCCCCATCCCCTTGAGACCTTTTTCGAAGTCGGCGAGTATGTCTAGGACGTCTCTGAAGTTGCCTTCAGAATCCTGAGTCCTTACGCCAAGATTTCGAATCACGTCACCAGCTTCTTTTGTCGGCTTTGAAAGCCTGAGCATCATGTTCCTAAGAGCCGTTCCGGCTTCAGCGCCTTTCAAACCTGAATTTGCAAGCTCGCCTGCGATTGCTGAAAAACTCTCAATCGACTGACCGCTTGTCGTAAAAGATGGAGCTCCTTTTTTCACAGCTTCAAAAAGATCCTCCATGTTTGTATTTGCCGTGGTTGTCGTTTTTGCCATTACATCCATGACACGCGAAAGATTGGCCCCGAGAACGGCTGAATCCTTCGACATGAGCCCGAAAGCGCCGAGCGAATCGCTGGCGATGTCTGTTGCTCTTGCAAGATCGCTTTGGGTTGCAGTCGCGAGATTGACGACTCCAGGAAGGAGCGCAATCGATTGTTTTGCGTTGAAACCTGCAAGCGAAAGAAAGTCAAGGCCCTGAGCCGCCTGAGTCGCAGAGAACTCGGTTGCGGCTCCAATGCCTCTTGTCACTTTTGTCAATTCCTTAGCGCCTTCGGTGCCTTTTGCAAAAGCAGGACCGAACTTTGCACCCGCTGAAATTATCGCTTTGTCGAAGCTTACAAACTCCCGTCCTGCAGCCGCAATTCCGGCGGTAAGGCTTGTGATCCCGCGCGTGACGAGATTGGCCCCGAGAACTCCTTTGAAGATCGAACCGGTGTTTATGGAAACCCTTTTGGCGGATTGTTCAAAACGCTTAAGCCTGCCTCTGTTTGCATCAAGCGTTTTCCCGACCTCGTTCTTTCCAACCATAAAATTGGAATAGAGATTCAAACCCTTAGGCATGCCTTACCTCCGCCTTTTTCATGGCAACCCTTTCAGCCTTGGCAAGCAACATCGCATCATGATGGTCAATCCTCAAGTCGCCAATGGTCTTCGTCGCATAGTATGATGACGGGTATCCTTGAAATCTCGCGCATACTTCCGCCACCATCCGCCTCACACGGTTAAAAAAAACACGGTGCCGATTTGAAAAATGGCAATCTGGTCTTTAATTGAGATGCCGCTCTCGACCATTTCCTGCGGAATTCCAAGAAAGATTCCGACGCATTTCACCATTGTTTCTTCGGAAGCCCGCCCCTCCCCGTCTTCGTTGAAATCGCTTAGGCTGACTCCGTTGTCTTTGAACGCTCTGGAATCAGGTGCGAGAAGCCCGACCTTCCTGGTCATGCCAGACCCCATTTCAATCGGTTTTGAAAGCTCGTAGCATATGCTGTTTTTTTCAACAAAAAGCTTTCCAAACATGATCTTGTTTATGAAAGGTCTGGCAGCGTCTTCACTGAACTCGGCTATCTCGGCCAACTCCATGATCCGCTCAAACTCCTTGACGGCGTTTTCACGACTCAGCTTGGTCTTTGAAATGCGAAGGACACCGTTGCTCTTTTTGATTTCTTCTGTCATACCTTGACAAACTCCCCGGTCGAATTCGCCGCATAAAGATCAAACGTGAATTTTCCGTCAGTGCTTGCGAAAGGTCCGTCTTCGCTTATGACAGCCTTGGACGATCCACTCCATTTGGAGCCGTCGGCAAACGAAAAAACACAAGGCGTCGGTGTTTCCACGGTTCCCTTCACCATGTCAACGAGGTCTTCAAGCTCATCGTTTTCGGCGGCTCGTGTGGTAATGCCCGTCAGCTTGCCTGTTGTGTTCTTGACTTTGGCAGTTCCACCCAAATTGTCGTCCATGTATTCGCTGTTGTGAAGTCCGCCGGGCCAGAAAGTGACTTCGATATCGGCGGGAAACCTCCATGCCCTGTTCGCGATCTTCAAGCTTCTCAGCATTCCTACTGCCATTGCTTACCCTCCGATTACTATTGTTACTAGATCGTTTGAAATTGCTATGTTTCTATCTGCCAAAACCAAGTCGTCTCTTATTCTGGCGTTTCCGGAAAGAACAACCGGCACGGCCCGATCAATCCTGTCAGGGTTTTGATCGTTGATTTCCACGACGAGATTCTGTTTTGTAAACTTCGAATTGAAGATCAGACCTCTGGACTCCCATTGATCCGCAAGAGATACAACCCGTGCGCCTTCGATGTCAGTGTCAGTCGCTTTCGCTTGGTTTGTAGCGGCTTCAGCGCTTTGAACGATGACTTGGCCTTGGCGGTCTGGGGACGCCTTGTCGTTTTTCAGATCATAGGCGACATTCCATACCTTGCGCTTGTTGACTTCAAGTTTCATTGCCGCATTCACGAGACTCGCGGGATTGTAGAAACTTGTAATGTCGCCAAGCACGATTCCGGATGGAACCGTCTTCACAAGACTGAGGCCGGATTTGACTGCGGTATCCCGGCTTCCGTATGAATCCTTTCCGCTTGTCCAATCATTTGCAGGATCCTTCGGTCCGAAAAATCCGAGAAGGCTCAAACCTTCGTAGTGGCTTGCCGCATTGCTGTTGGCCCTTTGGGCTACGATAGCGCATACGGCTGAAGCTATTTCAAAAGGAAGCTCAGGATAGTCTGGAGCCTGAACCCAGTCATTGGCGGCGTCAGTCGTTCTCGCAAGACCAACTGCAACAGCGTTGTTGAAACCTGTCGAACCGGGCTCGACACCTGCGGTCCAAGCGGTCGCAGGACGGTAGTCGAGGCCATTGTAAAGACCAGTAGGCGTATCGTTTGGAGTTCCGATATTTGTGAGGTTGACATCTTGAACAGCAGTCGTTCCGGAAGGCGAAACAACGTCAGTAATCCAAAGAGTACTGTTCATTATGGCATCCCAAGCATCTTGAAGGACAGTCGATTCATCCCCGGCTCCGCCTGTCATGGCTGTTATCGCTACAGCGGATCCCGCAGGATTCGATTCGCCTACGGCGAGATTGACTGAAAGATCAATGCCATCTGTCGCAAGACCTTCCCACTTTGCTGTCAAGGCCACGCTTCCTGCGGTATTCACGCCTGTCACGACAGCATTGGCGTCAGCTGCCAAAGCGGATACAAGCGCATCTCCGAGAGTTGTCGCAGTGCTTGAAGTAGTAACTGAAAGCGCGTATCTGTCGCCAGCGACATAAACGGCAATCGTACCCGACTCGGTTGGAACCGAACCGGTGAAATCAACAACGCCGGCCGCGGCGGCAGCTCCTGCCGGATCGGCTATCGGAAGTGCGTAAACTGGAATCGCGCCTTCATGGACGGCCCACTGCCTTATGGCTGCTCTGTGAATCGGCGAACCATAGCCGAATCTATTGCCTGCATCGTCTGGACTTGTCAAAAGTGAAAGCTCATTTTCAGTTACACCGACTGTAGCGGTATACTGAAGCATCAAAACAACTTTTGAAGGAAGGGCCTGGGAAACGGCACCGAAGGAAGTCGAGCGCGTTTCGGTGCTATTGGCTGAAGCCCTTGCTGTTACAGCGATAGTCATGGTTGCTCCTTTTAAGTGACTTCGTTTGTAGTTATCTCATCAACGATCAGGTCAAGATCGATTCCGTCATAGCCGGTGTTTCTTTCTTGAACCGATACGCTCATAGTCATTCTGAAAACAATGGCGGCTCTTTTTGATTCAGGTCGTTCCAGAATGCCGCCTTTTTCGCATGTCTTGAAAAAAAACTTCTCTATTAAAAAGCCAAGATCATCCTCAAGGGCCATCTTGACAGTTTGGTTCATCAGAATCGTGTACACAGTCGAGGAAAGAACCTCCATGACCCTGTGCGTTCTTTCTATAGAAGACGTGAAAGCCCCGGCATTGTCAAGCGCCTTGGTTGCCACGTAAATGTCGAAATTGTAAAAAGGACCGTGTTGCTGCGGATCAAACTGAGAAGCCTGACTGTCTTCGAAATTTGTTCGATCGAGATACACGTATATGGTCTGATCGGTTCCACTGTCTAGAAAGTAATGACCTCGTTCACCGGGTTCAAACTCACTGACCACAGCGGATGAGCCAAGTGTTTGAAGCTCAGTTCTCAGATAGTCGGCAAGCCATGTTTGAATTTTGAATGCGTTCTCCATCAGATTGCCTCCAATTCGTCCAAAAAGAAAGTGACGAATCCAAGGTGCTTGTCTATAAAGCCATCATTTTGAAGAACGTAAGTATCAGCCAACTGAGTGTCCGGCTGAGGCGACATTGTCACCTTCCACTGAGCGACTGGAAAATCCAATTGGTCTTTAAGAGTTGAAAGCCTTACAGAACAGTTGGCCCTTCCGCTCATCTGTTCTTCTCCCGGAAAGGCATCAGCATCCCTTCCGATTACATTCGACTGGCCGTTCACAGTAAATGATATCAGGCCATCAGGGCTTTCAAAAGTTATAGGAACACCGAAGTAGTCAGTGCTTTCAAGGCTTGTGGCCAAAAACTCCTCATGGGCTTTTAGAAGACTCATCTGCTATCGGCCTTTCAACACCTCGTTTCGCCGGAATTGACGAAACGAGGCTTGGATGGAGAACTAAATGTCATCTAAATCAACTTCCAGAACTTCATCTAATTTGGCGTTCTTTTCCGAATCGCCTTTTTTAGACTTCCCTTTCTTGGACTTCTTATTCTTCTTTGGCTTTTCAACCTCTTCGGATGACTCAACCTCTTCGGATGACTCAACCTCTTCGGATGACTCAACCTCTTCGGATGACTCAACTCTTACCAGCAATCCAGAATCGACAAAATACTCAACACGGCCAAGATACATGGAAAGATCATCGCCTTTGAGTTCCTGGCCATGCCCTATGAGTTCCCGCCGACCCTTAAGGTTGCCCTTCGTGTGAAACTTCTTTCCGCGAAAAACGCATTTGTTCACTATGTATTTTGCCATTACGCAGTCGCTCCTGTCAGTCTGAACACGCCGTCAACCTGAGTCGGTGCGTAAATGGGAGCTGTTTGCGACAAGATCTTGTATCCGCTCGTGCCATCTTTTTCTGCGCCAAGAGAAAACATCCTTGAATCAACAAGGCCAACATTGCTGAATCTGCCAAAAAGATTCGCGGTGTTTATGTTTTGGTTAGAAATGCCCAAAACTTCTCTATAAACCATGGCGTCCATTGCGTCATCTGTCATCTCGCCTGGACCGAAATAACGGTCTTGCCGAACGTTGATGTTTGTAAATAGAACTTCGCTTACAGGCATGTACGGAACGGCTGTTCCAGAAGAGTTGATGTAAAAGTCTGTGTAGGTGACGATGTATATCGTGTCTGTTCCAGCCTTGACCCAGCCATGGTACTGAGCGCCAGCGGCAAGAAGAGGCTGAAGCCATGAAGGAGCCGGCCCGATCATGGATGCTTCACCCATGGAATGGAAAGCGAGTCTTCGATTGTCAGCTAAGGTCTGAATGGTCGAGTTGTTGATGAAAGCATTGAAAGCGTCTTCACCGAAAATTCCAAGGTGACCGTAAACATGTTTGTCTCTCAGCGCCTGCATTGCAGGGATGACGTCATTTCCGATGATGTCATAAGCCGCGCCTGTCCAAACGCCTGTCGCCGCCGCTGTCAATGACGCCGCCCTTCCAAAATCCAACGTATCGCCTTTGGTGTTCACTGTCAGCGTGCCGGTTCTGAAGGACTCAGCCGCCATTGTTTCCTGCTTTCGAAGGATCCTTCCGATGTGACCGGCATGCTCCCTCGAGGCAAGAACTCTGGCTCTTTGCTGTTTTGTCAATGACGAATATGGATTTTCTCCTGCCAATCGTTCTATAAACTGGCTGGCTCTTACAAAGCCATACTCTTCAATAAGCGGGTACGCCATTGCTTGAGAAGTATACTTGTGAACCTGTCCGGCTGCCTCATTTTGTCCTTTGGCTCCAGCATTGGTGCCCCGGATCTTGAACTTCGCAATGTCTTTGTCACCCCTGATAATATCGACATCGACAGTATTCTTGTCAGGAGAAAAAAGCGTATATGAATTTGGCCCGTTGAAAAGAGCCTGAAACATATTCCCGTTCATTATCTGACTGTGCTCGTCATAAACGGGGGCCATGGATCTTGTGTAAATGCTTGGTGCTGTTAAAGCCATGGGAGACTCCTTTTAAGTTTGCTGATTGTCAATTGAGTAGGTCTTGGCCAAACGAATTCCAACAAGTCGGAGCGCATCGCGTGTCGTAAGGGTCGGCCCGTAAACAGCGGTAGTGGTTTCCGGTGTTGTGTTGAAAGTAAGCTTGTCCTCATCAAACAAGCCTTTTTCCCATACAGTCACATTGCTGACTGCACCTCCAGAAGCGTCAACAGCTTCAGCCAAAATGCCCAAAGGCGCATTAGCCGCTGGGTTGTACTTTATGATCGCCTTTGGAGCTGTCCAGCTGACAACTTCTCCCTTGACGAAAGTGCCCGCAGCAACTCCAAAATCGTCGCGTATCTCGGCATCTTTTAGATCGATAGGTTCAATATCGTTTTGTGTAGTTTGCAACAAGTTTGCCATTTCAAACTCCTTTTTTACATATATTTTTTCGTCATCGCCTGCATGTCTTCCACTGAATCAAACTTTGATTCTTCGTCTTCTGCTTTTGGCGTATCTTTCGCTTTTGGCGCAACATCATCTGGATTGTCGTTGGCCGCATCAGCGTTTTGTCTTTGAGCCTCAAAATGGCTCATGATTTCCGCTTGAACGGAAACATCGTTGAGGCTCTTGTCCTCTTTTAAAGCCTTCATATAAATAGACTTGCAGGAAGGAAGCTTGTCCATTGCTTCCACATAGGTCATAGCCCTTTCCTTTTCCGCCTTGCAGCCCTCAGATTTGCCAAGGTCAAGCACTTCAGAATAAAGCGCGGGATGCTCTTTTTTCAATTCCATCAAATTCATCGGTTTCAGCTCCTTTTCTGAATCTTTTTCAGCTTTGATATCATCGCTTTCGCCAGCAGACGTTTCGTCTTCGGCTCGGTATCCTTTCACAAGCCCGATGGATATGGCCTTGTCGGCGGCTACCACGGCACCTTTCAAAGAACGAATACTCTCAACTGATATCCCCAAGTTTAACACTCTGGACTCAAAAACACTATAGAGTTGATTGAGTTCAGAAATAATTACATTCTGGCCGTCATCTGTCGTCAAGTCGGGCCTTTTATTCGGGCTAGCCGTATTTGTAAGAGTCACGACCTCGATTCCGTATTTTGCATAGTAGCCCTTGAAGTCAACCGCAGTCACGACTACCCCGATAGAACCTGTCATTGAAGTCGGGTTTTTGGCGATCAGCTTTGTCGCGCCTGAAGCGAGCCACAAAGCCGCCGATGCGACAAGGCCGTAATTGACGGCAATGACAGTTCGCTCTTTTGCCGCATCCCTTATCACTTCGAATGTGTCGTCAAGTCCGGTCAAGGATCCGCCGGGCGAATTTATATTGAGGTATATGTTGCCAGTCGTCTCTTGGATGGCCTTTTTGACGGCACGCCGTATGTTCAGATAGGAGGTTCCGCCATAACCAAACATAATGTCGAAAACGTCCGGACCATCTTCTGACAACGGCCCTGCTATCTTTACGGACGCCTCGCCCTGATCGGTTATCGAGTACATCTTGCCAAGCTGCTCGTCAAGGCTTCGAAGTTCGATGCTTTCAGCCCGTTCGCGATCAGCTGTTTCAAGCCTTTTTTCGTAGTCCGCCAAAAACTTCGGCTTTATGAGTAGGTAGTCTGTCAGCTGCATTTTTTCTCCTAGGGTATTGCTACAGTGGAAAGAACACCCGAATTGTCAACTGTTATCTTCCATTTTGTACCATTGGGGCTCGTAAGTAAACCCTCATCAAGAGTCTCAAGCGCCTTTTGCAGATCATCGTCCGCTGACGAAAGTATATTGTCGAAGTTTGTGGTGTCCGGCGCGATTGCTATCGCCGCATGCTGATTCGCCGTATTCCTTCCAGTAGTGCTGGAATGCTCGGTTGCTGCCGAAGCCGCAACAAAGGAAACAAGCCTGAAGTCAACATATGACTCGCCTGTTTCCGTCGGACGGGCGCGCGCTTTCGGAGTGTTTGCATAGTTTCCTGTTTGAAGTATCTGAGTGCCTATGGCCTTGAACTCTTTCCCGGGCAGGCCGGATGTATTTATCTGTGAAAGCTCGACTGTGGCACCTTCCTGCGCATCAAAAAGATTGTTGTACGAATTCTGGCCATGGGCAGACATGATAGGATGCCGAATATCATTTGTAGCAAACAGATGGACAAGAACGTAATCGTTGTTTGCGACTTCGGTCCATCCCCACACGCCACCAACAAGGGAATTGTACGGCAATCTCGACCCAGCATAACCCGCAGTGCCCCCATACACAAAATGAAAATTATCAGCTTCCTTTAGACGCCATAAATTGTCTGCGTCAAGACCGCTTCGATAAAGCGTCGGAATCTGCGCTATCGGCGAAAGGACCTGCGGATCTCCGTCTTCAATCTCAATCGGTATGTCTTCATCTATTATAAGGCCGTCTGCGACAGCCAGTTGAGCATCGGAGTCATCGTTCCCGGTCCCTGAAGTCGTAGGTATGACGAGGCCAAGGCCATCGATATACGCGGTGCCAATAGTTCGATGAAGATACCGATGGACGGTCCAAGGCATCACCCCATGTCTTTCGCGACCTTGGATAACAGACTCTTTATTGTCGGCATCCCAGTATACTAAAAAAGTAAAAGCGTAAAGAGAAAACAAATCCTCGTCGCTTATATCCCCGCCAAGAGCGGTCAAAAGATCGACCCCATCAAAGTAGATTACATGTATGCCCTCAATGTCAGGGATTACAACAGACCTCGCCGATCTTTCAACATACTTCTGACCTTGGACATAATACTCGAAATAGCTCATCGCCGGAGCGATGGTAAAAGTCCGGGTAGCATCGTCAAAGCCGATTACAGTCTGGGATCTATCGATATACCCAGTCGGATCGCGTGTGTCAATCTGGGCCTGCTTAAAGACATTGGGCGGCAGCAAGACATCGCTGGGGCCAAGACTGTTCTTTCCGTCCGTGGATATGCATAAAGCAAACTGGGTATCTGAAAGATCCAATGCGTCATTTCGAACGACAAAATACCCGACATGAAGCGATCTTCTTAGAATTGGGTTCAATTGAAAGTTTTCTATCTGAATGGCTTCAAGCGCTTCTGTGTGAGAAGCATATACTGCCGGGCCGTATTGAATGACATTGCTGTCTTCGGTTGAATAAATCCTTTGAATCGACCAAAATGTTGGAGGCACGTTAGCAAGGATCCCCGTTCCATCATCATATTTGCCAGGGGTCAGCAAGGTCGAAGGAGCCTCATAGTTCCAATCACCGGAACCGTCTTTATATGTCGTTAAAAAGGAAACAGGATCCTGAGCTACTATTGAGCTGTAATTCGGCGACTTCTTGTTGACTATCGCCTTGTATCCGGCTCCAAAATAAAAACCTGAAGTCAGAGAAAAAGTAAGTGAACCTGAATTCCCACAGGAAATAATCCCATTGTCTCTTACAGGCCCGGTTGTTTCAAAATAGTCTTGAAACGACTGGCCGAGGTCATTGGAAAGAGTGTTCGAAAAGTCAAGGATCTGCGTAATGGCGGCACCCTGATGTATGGCGACGCCCAATGCGATTTTGTCTCTCCGTTCCTCCGCAGTGAAGGGAAACGGCTGCTGTTTAAAATCGCCAAACCTGTCAATGTAGAAAAAAGTCGTAGGGTAGGTGCCGATCCCAACGACAGGAATGCCGGTCTGAGCGAGCCAAGCGACCTGCGCAACTACAGGCTGTTTTGGTTCCGTATAGCTGTCCACGACGTGGCCGCTTCCAGCTTGGAGATCGATTTTTGTCGGATCGGCATTTACCAAAATCGTTCCGCCGTCAACAAGGCTAGTATGAAGATGGCCTTTAAGCTTCGAGGCGATCAAATCGCTGATGGCTCCCCCACCTGTAAACGAGCATGGATCTTTATCTTTCTTGAGAGGCATGGAATCCCTCCAAAATCAAAGGCCGTCGTCGGTTATGAACTTGGCTCCCTCATAACCATAAACATACACGATTCGACCTTCCGTCTCACAGACAACCTCTGTTGCATTTGTAAGCTTCAGATCGGTCTCAAAATTTTCAGCGGTATTTACGCTTAAGGTCTTTTCCGAAGAAATCGCAGTTTCTTCATACAAAACAGATTTTACGGTCCCGACATTGATCCATGTCTGTGGATCCGCCTTTGTCGACCCCGGCTGGTTCACACTGTCTGTTATGTGGTATAATATTCTTGGCATTTGAAAAACTCCAAGTCTTTAATCTTCATTTTCAGGTTCTGATGATCCATCAACGCTTTCTTCATTTTCCGATAGCGAAGCATTCGCTTCAGCAAGGGCCTCATTTTCGATCCCCAATCTATCGACGTTGTTCGTAAAAGAAGAACCAGTTCTTCTCTGCGCTTCCCTCTCTCTTGTCGAAAAACCCTGTCCGACAAGTTCAGTGCTTGCCTTGGCCTCTTGAAGCGGATTCAGAGCTGGTATTGGTATTCGGCCCCATGAAGCGGACGACCATGCCGCCCTGGAATAGGGATCAGACCAGTTGCTGACTGAGACTTCTCCTTTACCAATTTCGCCTTGAAGCCAAGCCTCGTAAACAACTCGATTGAAATCAGCGGAAAACTCAGCCGCATGGACATCCATGTTTCGCCAAGCAAGCTCAAGCTCGCCTTTGCTTGCAGAATAGTTTTGGGAAAACTGCATTTTCCAAACAGAAGCGGGAAGCCCTACGGCAGGTCCGATCCACTGGAAAAGCTGATTTATGAATTCGGGAATGTTGAGGTTTGGGCGATCAGTTTTCAAGACAGAAAGCTTTTCACCGGCTTCAAGGTTCTGGAGGAAAACACCCCCTTTTGAAACATCAATCTTGTCGGAGCTCAAAGGATTTGTTCCGCATGACATCGCATTGGCCGTTGACTCGCTGCCAACGTCTTCGAGAACACTGCTGAGCTTTTCAAGATGATTGACCGGCTGTTCCCGTTCAATCGAACCAAGAATTGTCGCGTTGGCCGCCATGCTCCCCAGTTCGAAAATCTGCGCATCCGCAATCTTCTTGAGTTCGTTGAAAACTTTCGCCAAGATCGGAATGCCCCTGTATCGGCCAGGTTCCCTAGCGGTATAGCCGTGTATAATCATTTGACGCCCTGATCTTTGGCCAAAATAGGGGAAACGTTTTGAAGACGCGTTTCCATCGGCGTTTGAAACCTCAAGGTATACCGCAACCTCCATGCCCTTCGAATCGATTTCTATTCCATCGACGATGTCGCCGTTGGCCCTTCTCACCCTTTCGTAATCCGCCGGTTCAGCATCAGTTATCATGGTCGGCGGAATGGCTTGGATCGAAACCGGGTTCAATCGATTTTCATCAGTGCTGTAGCGAATGATGGAAAGGTGCTCGCCAAGGAGCATCTTTGTCCAAAACTCAGCTATCTGAAACTGCCGAAAATTGTTTCGGCCAGTGTAGTCGCACTCCTTTTGATCCTGCCATACACGAAACCTGTCTTCGACCTTGGCCGCCCATGTCTGGGCCTCATCCGAAGTTATGCCGAGAACGCTTTGAACAGGCGTGCTTTCAAGGGAAAGCCCGGTATTGATGGTCAAGTGAGTCATCTGTTCTATAAAAGAACTCGCATGGATAGAGTCCCAAAGTATTTCGTAAGCTTTAAGCTGAAGATCCTCTATCGTGTATCCGCGCAAGCTCAGATACTGGTTCAGTGACATGTACTGTTGGGGCCTTGGAGTCTGGCGCTTTGGAGCCGCCGAAGCCTCTTCGCTTGAGCTGGGTGAAGGCTTTCTCCCAAACCCGAAATAATCAAAAATACCCATTAAGTGCAACGCTCCGCATTTAAGACGACTACATTGTTCCTGCCATAACACCGATTGAGAAGATCAAGATAGTAAGCCCTCTGTCTTCTCAGCTCGCTGGGCATGATGGCAAAAGACTGGCTCCCCTGATTCGTGTCCAATTTGGATGATTGAATCGCTTTTTCAAGCTGCGCATCCAAAGCTTTTATCTTTTCGATAAGCTCCGCTTCGGTATAAAGACAAGTCATTGGCTACCCTTCCTGATTGCCTTCCAGGCTATGGCCTCGTCAACCTCTTCAAGCTCAAGAGCGTCACAAACCATTTTGAACAAAAAGTCCTTTGCGCAAAACGCATATACGCGACAGTCAAGCGCATGGTTGTGTTCTCTTATTTTCACCCATTGGTATTTTACCACTCTTCCTGCTGATAAAACAGGCTGTTTTGCTTCAGAGTTCAAAGACCTGAAATATTTTATGTCATAATTCACTGGAAAGAAAGGATACCCGAATGGAAACTCACCGTCAACAGAGTGGGAAAGCTTGAACAGGTGCATGAGCTTCTGCTTGTAGGAATCCGTTGCAACACCAATGAACCTCTTGCCAAGCTCTTTCTTGCTGATTCGCTCTTTGAAGTAAGAACGGCCTTTGTCGATAATCCCCTCCCCCATGCAAGGTATTATCTTTCGCGATCTTGCACAAAAAGTAAGCACATTGCTTGTTGAGTATCCAGCATCGATGAAGACCATTTTTATCTTGTATTTTTTGTGATTGTTCTCGATAAATTTTCTGAGTTTGAAAAAAGCTCCGGAAAACGGATCGAGGGTAGAGCCTTCGAAAGTCAAATAATTCACAGACCAACTATGGCTGTTGTCCCCGCCGAAGCCAACAATCTCGGCCTGAATGTTGTCGGCATGGACATCGCAGCCCATGGTAGTGAACTCGACCGGGTCGGGCATTTCGCCGGAAACATATTCCATCCGCTTGGCCAAAACGTCTTCATCGTCTACATACTCTGATCCTTCGACCCAAGGTTCGCCAAGGCGAAGGTTGATAAAAGTCTTGAGCTTGTCATTGTCTCCTTTTGCCTTTTCCCATTCTACTGCGAGCTTCTCCCAGGTCACCATGCCGGGGGGTGCGTAAAGTGCGTTTATCGAATAGCTTCGATACCACTCAGGCGCTTTTGGATTTTCCGGTATCCACTCTATATTTTCCAAAGTCAGAAATATCTCTTTGTGATAGTTTTTCATTTTTCCATGGCAATGGCGGCACTCATAGTACACGCTGTCCTCAACCACTTGGCCGTCAACAACTTCGTACCTGAGATTGTGCTCAAGTTCCTCATTTCGCCATTGCAGCTTTTGGCGCGCCCCGCAAAAAGGACACGGTATGTGGCAGTACCGCTGATCCCCTTCAAGGAAAGCCGCATATATTTTTGAAGTCTGCTTTACAAGAGGGGTCGAGAACATGAATACTTTCTTTCGTCCTTCATACGCCGATGTTCTGGCTTCAGCTATCGACTTGGGATCACCCTCATTCTTGACGGATAGAGGAGCCGCATCAATTTCATCAAGGAGAACCAACCTGAAGGACGTTGACCTCAAAAGAGCAGCCGCCTGATAACTTGCGGCTCTAAAAAATCCTCCAGGAAACTTTTTCGAAAGTTTTCGATCGCCTTTGTCTTTCCGTTGCCGGTCAAGACTTGTGGCATCGTTCTGGAGCTTTCTGTCAAGACCGCAAAGCGACAAGAGCGGGTCAAGCCGGTTGGAACTCCAGTCTTCTGCAAGCTCCTTTGTGGCCGTTGTATAAAGTATCGGGCCCGGATTCACGTCAATCGTATGCCCAATAAGGTTTTCAGCTACAGCTGTCAGTCCCATTTGAACGCACTTCATTATCGCAACATGAGTGACAGGGGACTGTGGGCTCAGGCACTCCATTGGCTCAACCAAAAAAGGCGTTTTTGCATTTCGCCACATTCCGGGAAATGGCGAACCATCAGGCAAAATCCTGTTTGCCTCGGCCCAATCAGGAATTGAAACCATATTCTTTTCTATCGTAAGGACCGTCAGTCTTTCAGCAAGCCAAGGGTTGAACTTTTTTTTTTAAAAAGAAGCTCTTGCTCAGAAACGGTTTTGTCCAAGATCCTAGAAATCTCTTTCGTCAAAAGCGAAATAAGGTCCGGTCTCGCCTTGATGCCTTTTGCCTGAACAGAAGCGATTATGTTGTCAACTATCGATTCCGGCATCGAAAGCATGGCGAGATTCGCGCCTTCAAGGTAAGAAAAGCACACTTCTCCAAGTTCAGCTTTTTCGACAAGCTCGTCTTTTCGCTTTCGCACATCAAGTTCAGCTTTTTCCGCTTCAGCCCGAAGCTTGACAGCCTTGTTCTGTTGAATGGCTGCAGCAGCTGATCTGACTTCCTTTGCTTCAGGAAGGGCTTTCGGCTTTTCCGAAACGCTAAAATTTTTTGACTGGGTTGTCTCATCGCTTTTATCCATGAAATCCAGCGCGGCTACCCTTCCTGTTTTTCGAGTGTTTCTTGGCAAACCGCCATCAACAGCCAAACCCATCATCCTGTTGCTCAAAATTTCGTCCCAGCTGGGATCGCTGGTATCCACATAATACTCTTTTACGCAAGCATATCGTCCCCGCATCCTTAAAACTGCCGGGTGAGTCATCGAAAGTCTTCGAGCTGCCTCGGAAAAATTGATTTTGGTGTTAGACATAAAAAATGTTGTCCTATAACAACGGAACGGTAACCCACTGATAACTAAAGCGAAAAAAACTTAATAATTACACGGTGTTAAGAAATTTCAAAAAAACTTGAATTTCGAAGTACGACGCTGTTGGAAGTACAC
>Ga0180438_10001193_pt1 | contig 46706 bp, 65 predicted proteins | sample SS_ome_12_FD_132455 | JGI IMG/M metagenome (GOLD analysis project Ga0180438, IMG submission 132455) | Hypersaline lake sediment archaeal communities from the Salton Sea, California, USA - SS_3_D_2 metaG | ecosystem: Environmental > Aquatic > Non-marine Saline and Alkaline > Hypersaline >...
CTACATAAACCCCCGGCCATGGGGGTGGCCCAGGAAGAACCTAAGGCGTTTTCCGGCCTGGCCCTACCCATGCCATACCCCAAGCCCTTGCGCGCGAAAACAAACCTGTTTCCGCCCGACTCGTGGGCATTGTGGCCTTGTTTTGTTTGGGTATTCACGAGTTTTCCGCCTTCCGCCCCTTGGATTTATCGATTTTCGCTGTTTTAGTCAAGTTTTTTTTGTCCATCGTCCCTCGCCTATTGGCACAAACAACGGATTTTGCCGACAGAAAAAATTGGCAACCGTGCCCTCAGGGATTTGGGTGGCCTCGGCAACTTCTCGTCGCGTCGCCGGCCCATGCTCGCGCAAATACACAAGAATTTGCTTCAGCCGTTCCCCCCGTGGGGCATACCTCTGCTTCCGCGCAATCGAGACGCCCGGAATCCGGGCCCGTCGCGCGGCAATGGCTGGGGCATAGCCAAACTCGATCAACGCTTGCGTGAGTTGCTCCCTGTCGTACGCATAGACATAGGGTGGCTCGATGTATTCGCGCAAAGGGCTGGACACGCGACCTGTGCGGTACTCAAAATCCCACGCAACAAGTTGGCCGACTTTCTTCCGCAATGCCGGCGACTCAATCATGCGCAAGCGCCGTACTGCCTCAGTTGCGGTAAGATGTGCTTCTGGTCGCCACATGTTTGTTAGTTGGCTTTGGTCCATTTATATCAGCTTTCCCCACTGTTCCGCCATGGCTCGTGCAATTCCAGGATATGTCTTGCTCCGTATTTTCCCTCTATCATCAGAAAACATTAGATAACTATTGCCGTAAATAGGTTCCCCCTTTTTCTTCCCTCTTTTGTAGTAGCCATAAACCTGCGGCTTTACAATTTTGGTTGGCTCCAATGGAGGAAGATTTTTTAGCCATAGCCACGTAAGCTTGCTTTCTTCGTCTCCAAATTGATATGGTTGAATGGCTTGTGAATATTTCGCAATTGTGGGACTGGCACACCCTCTCGGGTTTTCCACACAAATACGAGGTATGCCTGCATCGTAGAGCCTCCCAAAAAAAATCAAAGCATCTATTCGTTTCCACAATCGGCCTTTGTCATTCCACCATCTAACCCCAGCATAGCTCAAATATGTGCACGGAGGATGAGCTATCATGAGATCCCATGCTTTTCCAATTTGCTCAAGCACGTCTCCTTGTAAATGCCATTCAGGATGCCCACCCGAACATTCTTGGATGTCACAAGAATACGCTTCATGGCCCAATTGTCTAAATGCTTTACAAACCTCTTGACTTTCTTCACATGCAATCAAAACTTTTCCCATTATTCAATTCCTTTCGCGTTGTTCTGGCATTTCTCATTCTCCAAAATCCAGCGCCATACTTGGCTGTGCAATGCGCTGTTTAATCCGCCGCATATCTTCTGGATTAAGCTCGATCAATATGGCATTTCGCCCTAGATCCTGAGCAACCTGGCCCGTTGTTCCGGAGCCCGCAAAGGGGTCCAGCACAATGCCACCCGGTGGACAGCCGGCCATGATGCAAGGTTCAACAAGACGGTGCGGGAATGTAGCATAATGCGCTTCGGAGTAGGGCTGAGTAGGGATGGTCCAGACGGAACGGCGGTTTCTGCCCTTTTGATTGATGGGGGGGTATTCGCCTTCCCTATTCAGGCCGTTTATCTCTTGATACATGGACGCCTTTGTTCTTGCTTTGCACCATGCATATTTGGCGCGCTCAATTGTGGAAGGTTGGTTTGGCTCTCTTATGGCATCTTGATCGTAGTAATACCTCGCCGCCCTACTTAGCAGGAACAGGTATTCATGCGCTGTTGTGCAACGGTCCTTTGCGCTCTCTGGTTTCGCATTGGGCTTGTGCCAGATAATGTCCTGGCGCAAATACCAGCCGTCGGTCTGTAGGGCAAGGGCAACACGCCACGGGATGCCGAAGAGGTTCTTTGTGGGCAAGCCATTTCGCGGCTGTTGTTCGCGAGGAAATGACGGTCCAAGTGACGCGACTTTCTTACGTGCGCCGCCGTCCTTGTTCGTGTCAAAGCCTAATCCATAGTTTGCGTTGTACGTATCCCCCAAATTCAACCAAAGTGTTCCATCCTCCCGCAACACGCGCCGCACTTCTCGGAAGACCTCGACCATCTTGGCAACGTATTCCTCAGGCGTTGACTCAAGGCCGATTTGCCCATCAACACCGTAGTCGCGTAGCCCCCAGTAAGGAGGCGACGTGACGCAACAATGCACGCTCTCATCTTCTAGCGTCTTGAGTTTCTCCAACGCATCACCTTGCAGAATTGTCACGGTCATTCCGCACCCTCCAAATTCGGCGTCCCATAGGCTCCACCTGGCAGCTCAACCCAGTCTTGGGGCAATTCCTCTAAATGATGCACTATGGGCGGTTGGGCAATCTCGCGCAACAACGCGACCGTCTGGCTCGTGTTGCGGTCAATGCTGTGCTGCAACCGACCCAGGTAGAGCATATCGGTCTCGACGCGCTTTTCGAGGCGAGAGAGGCGTTCTTGGTTTCGGTTGTTTTGTTGCGCTAAGTCGGCCCACAAGAAGAACATGAGGATGAACAATACTAGCACCGCAAAGTCAACCAATCGTATGCCTTTCATTTCTGCGCTAAGTGTCTTCACTCGCCTTGGCCCTTTCCGTGTTTTTGCCGTCGCCAATCGTGACTCGGGAACGGTCCAACGAAAATAGCCGACTCGCACAGACGGCTGTATGTGCGCGCCCCAATCCTATGCTCCAAGTCTCTCCGAGATAGATTGGACGAAATAAACGTTGGCAACATCTCGTTATAACGAGTGCCTAGCAGCCTACTAATTGCATCATCCGCGAAATTCGTCAGACGCTCGGCCCCGAGGTCATCGAGGAACAGAACCGGCGCCGTAGCAGCGAACTTGCAAGGGTCAATTGCGGATTCGTCATCAAAGCTGTCTTTGAGTTTTTCCAACAACGTCGCCGCGCTGTGCCAAACGTAGCGGATGCCATGCTCCTCAAATTCGTGGGCAATACAACCAAGCATAAAAGTTTTCCCACTCCCTACTGGACCATAAAAGAGCAAACCCGTCCTGTCCTTGCGCTCGCCGACCAACCATTCGCCAACGAAACGCTTCGTTTGCTCGCGGAAGCGCTCATGGTCGCGGCTTGGAGTTTGGTAATCTTTAAACGATACGCTTTTATAGCGCGTGGGTATGCTGGCCTTTTGTTGCCCCATTCTTTCGCGTTGCACGCGAACCGCAAAGCGATATATGCACCTAGGGGCGTAATTCGGCAAGGCGTCGTCATTGTCGCGTCGAAGCTCGTTGTAGCCGTCAATGTCGGACGGCCCCGCATCGCCTTGGTTGTCATACAAGGCAATGATCCGCTGTCGAACCTCTATCGGGAGTTGCTGCATGCGCTCGGAAATCTCTTGACTCACGTCCACTTGAGCACCTCTTGTTCATCGTCGAAATCAGACACCGGACCAATACCACGGCTTTGAGCGTTGCCTTTGCTCCTTTTGTCATTCATTTGCGCGAATTTGTGCGGGTTGCCGTCTTTCGATTTTCGTAGCGTCAAGGCGCTTTTGCACCCGTTCTCTCGCCACCAGGCGGCCTCTTGGTCCTCCGACTCCAGCCACCAACGCAACGTGGCCACAACGTCTGGAGCCGAAAACCCGTCAATGCGAACCAACTTGTCGAGAACGTCCAAGAGCTTGTCTGATTGGTGTTTGGTTTGTGGGAGACGCTCGGCGATCAATCTCGGAAGGTCGGTTTCGGCAAACGATTTGAGCGGTTCTTGTAACGTTGGGGGAGATATAGAGGGGGTACTTGTAGTTGTAGTTGAAGCTGAAGATGAAGAAGAACGCGCGCGCGAGGGCGTTACTTTTTCGTTACTTCGCCTCTTCTCGCGGTGGCGGCGTTGCCGTAGAGCATTGGATTTGTTGGAGTTCTCTCTTGCCAGTAGTCGCCGACAAGTGACCGTTACAACGCTATTATTTGTTTGTGACAGACCGTTACGCGTAACGCTTGGCGTAACGCTCGGGTTGACAAGAGCCGTTCCTTGCTGGTCGAGTTCTTGGAGCGCGTAAACCATTTCGTCAGTCGTCGCCGAACAAGCCCGCGCAAGCGCCTCGACGGTTCCCGAAATGGACGCGGTTCCGTCGGCCCACATGTAGGCGAGCAGGTCAATCCAGATCCCCCGAGTCGCCGGACAGCACAGGCGTACAGCTGGATCTTTGAGCCAGTCGCCAGGGTAGAACTGCTCTGCCGGACGCTTGGGCATCACTCAATCCCCACGGACGGATCGGGCGTTTCGCTTTCACGCCGATCCATGTTTTCCAGCTCAGTCAGCCTCACGATGGTCGCATCAACCTGTGCGGCCCGCGCTGCGGCACATGCTGCGTCCCATGCTGCGGTCCATGCTACATCCCGTGCTGTGGCCCGTGCTACGGCCCTGGCTGGGTCCCCTCCTGCTGCGGCCCATGCTGCGGTCCATGCTGCATCCCGTGCTGTGGCCCATGCTACGGCCCGTGCCGCGGCCCGTGCTGCGGTCCATGTGGCCTCTGCGGCCCGTGCCGCGTCCCCTGTGGCCCGTGTTGCGGCCCATGCTGCGGCCCGTGCTGCGGTCCATGTGGCCTCTGTGGCCCCTGCTGCATCTTGATCCCGCACCCACGCTCTAGTTGCCTGTATGGCGTTTCGTGGCCGCATGTCTCTAGGATAGCGCGACTCATAGAGAGGCAAAACCATCTCCGCAAAATCACAGGCCAGCAGGCGCAGCGTGTCTTCGTCCAATACGTCTTTTCGCAACACGACCCATAGACGATCCGGCGGCGGTATTTCGGATGCCTTCAAAACCTCCAAGGGTGTGACGCTTTCGCGACCAGCAAACAACGCATGGACGCGCTCCATGCTGTATCCCTCGCATGGTCCCCAACTCATAATGTCCTCAACCGTTATTGGCTTGTGAATCATTTGTCCGACCCCGTTTCAATCAGATCTATGACCCGATGCCTCGGTCCAGACGCGCACGCTTCCGCGTTGCGGCGGGTGCGGAAAATGAACGGCCAGGCCCGTGGCAAACCCCACTCGCCAACGAAGCGGCGCCGGGCATAGGGTTTGCCGTTTTCGCGTAGATACTCGACCATGAAAGCGCGTTGTAGTTTCATTCGTCGTCTTCCTCGCGCCAGTATGGTGAGTCCTCGATCCAGTCGCATATCCGCGCCCGCGCGTCGGGCGCAAGGCCGGCGAGTTTGTCCCAAGGAATATCAGGGGCACAATCATCAATCCAGTCCTGGACGTATTCGGTAATCTCGCCGTACGGATAGTCATGGCAAAAGAGCACGTCACGGATGTTGAGGCAAACGGGGCATGTCTTGTGTCGGTAGATGATACCCTCCCACTCATATGCGGCAAACTCGTATTGTTCTCCCGTCGGAATAGTGCGCCCGCAATCCGTGCAAGGAAAGGCGAGGCGGCTTACGCAAATTTTCGGCCCGTCGCAGAAGTCGTCATCATGTATCCAGTCGCTTGTTGGGGTGTAGATGCAAGAGCAATCATTCATAACCATTTCCTTTCATTTGTATTTCGCGTAGCCTCAGACCCTCCGGAAATTCTCGCCAGCGCAGCCAGACTGGCCAATCCGCCGGCTCATGGCTGACCCGGCCATGTATCTCCGCCTGCTTGACGAAGACGGGGATTTCCAACGCCCGGCAATCCTTAATCACGTCGCCAATCCACTCGCCCTGGGTCGGTCGCCGCCCGGGCCCCGACTCGCAACCGACGACGACCCACTCTGGCGCAATCGGTCCCTGCAACACCTTCAACAAATCCACGGGCCCGAGCAACGGCTCCAGCGAGATCCAGCGATGGACGCCATTGGGCAAACCAACCAACGCCGGCCACCGTTTTTCCAGCAATTCTTGGTTTTCCGCCGTAATCCCGAACCAGGCATGCCCGAACATGCTGGGCGCGCTCCATACATTCACAACGCACGTCTCGTCAAGCAGAGACCACAATTGTTCCGGGCGTTTGGTCAAGATCAAAAATCGATGCCACGGCGCCCGCGCCACCTCCTCCAAAACCATCCGCGCCGCGCGCCGGGGATGCTCACAAAAGGCCAGGTCCCCCATAAAACACACCCCGATCCGCCCCGGGTTGTTGACCTTGCGCGGCTCCTTCAGCCGCCCCTCACGAAACACCGACTGAAACGGGTCCACTCTCGGATAGCCCGCGCGCCCGGCCAGGCGCCGCGTCATGGCCCGCGCCCAACAGTGCTTGCAGCCGGTTGAAATCGGGGAGCAGCCCGTCAGGGGGTTCCACGTCCAGTCCAAATAATCAATCCCCGTGCGATTCATGCGTTTTGCCCTCCTCGACATCGACAATTTCGTTTAACCACGACCGCTCGTAATACAGACGGATTTTTGCGGAGATAATGTCGGCGGGAAACACGTAACCGCAATCTTTGCAGAACAGTTCCCAAGAGCGGATTGTTCTGCAACAAACAGGACAAAGCACATAGTCAAGGTTGTGGGCGTTCGCTGAGCCATCGAGTATTTGAGGTCCGAAATGTCGAGTCACCTTGACAACTCCTTGAACCAGTTTTTGGCGAACTCGCTTGCGGGGCGCATGCTGTTTTGTTGTGATGGCCTCAAGCGAATGTTGTCCGCGTAGCCTTTGACAACCCAAGCATCTTCTATTAAATCATCCAAAATGTCGAAAAAAGCTTTGAGGTTATCCATTCGTTCTGTATCAACTAGGGGATCTCCCGTCGGTTGAATGGGGCCGGTGAATTCTCGGACCGTTCGCACAACGTTGTTTATCGCCTCCGTGGCAAACTTGTCTGACATGTTTTTATTCTCCCTTCAATTTGTATCCGCGTTTATCGAGCACGTTGCGAATTATACGCACGGATGCCGGGCCAATACCGCGCAAGCCACGGAGCTCGCGGCCAGTCTTTTCGGCGACGGCTCCTAAGCTTGTGAGCTGTGCAACCTGTAGCGCCTTGCGGACGTTTCGCGGCAAGGCCTGCCAAGTGGGAATGTCATTGATCCACTCGTCCCAATAGTGTTGCCGCTCAATACTGCACTTATAGTGGACCACGAATCTCAACAAATGCAGCATCTCAGGTGGCCACGTATACGCTAGGCGTAACGGATACTCGATGAAATACCATTCGCCAGAGATCCGCGCAGGAACGCGAAACACATCCACGCCGAAGGCGTTTGTGCGGAGAATCGAGCTGCCGGGAGGTAGTGGGTGGGGTGTCATGCTTTCTCCTTTAGCGACCTCAACAATGTAACGATACCTATTCGTTGGCCATGTGGTCTCTGATTGCATCCTCAATCGGCAGTAAGTCCTCTTGCCAAATTGCGGACAGTGTGGCGTCATGATCCAATGCCAGTGCTTGGTCATAGTTGGCCGGGTTTTGTTCCTTTAGATATTCAATCTTTTGCCATATTGAACTCAAAGCGTCCAACAAATCAGTTGATTCGACTTCATTTGCCTTGTCCATTTCACACCTCCTTGGCCGAGGTAACGCGATGCGAAGAAGACAGAAGTCCCGCCATGAATTGCGCCGCAAGTATAATCATCGCAATTTCCGCGATGTAACGATACCGCGACGCGCCCCATGCCACGACCGCATAACAAACCCAATTGGATGCAATCAAGGCCAGGCAAAAGCGGCGCACTCGCCAGGGCGCGGCAATGAATCCAAGCGTCGCCATAAAGCATAACGAGACGAAGCCGCGATTCTCAATGTGCTGCCAAATTTCAACCCCCAGAAGAGGTTTACGCAGTTTATAAGGCTTGGTTCCTTCGGGGCCTGCTTTTACGAGCGCCCAGCGTGAAGCGTACCAGCGCAATCCATAAAGCCCTTTCGTGCCTTTCCAGATGTCGCCGAATATCAGCGTGGGATGCGCTTTGAGCCGTGCTTTCGCTTTGTTACATCGCACACCGGTGTGAGTGTGCATACTGCCATGCCAACCATATTTCGGTTGACCATGACCTAGCCATATCATGGACTTTCCAGCGTCGGCGAGAACTACGCGCCCAGTAACACGGTAATTGCGTATTATCCACAGTGCGGGGAAGAGGGACAAGATGGCAACAACAACAAGTCCCTGTCGCCAATGTTTAGGCATGGGCCATGCCACAAAAAGTACGTACGCTGGAGCATAAAACAGACTCTCACCACGCACAAGCACTGCGGCGCTAAGAAGGAGCGCACCGAGCCAGGGCCCACGACGATGGGGGCCAAATAGAAGCGCAAATGCTCCGACAACCAATAGGCTGTTGAGATGTTCGCTCGCAAGCACGGGAGCAAAAAAAATGAAGGCGGGATTAAGGGCAACGAGGCAACCCGCGACCAATGCTACGCGGTCATCCTGGGATAGTGTGCGCGTCAAGATGCAAACAAGCGGAGCAAGGCCGGCTGAAAGCAGAGCGCAGAATACAGCTAACCATACAATGGAGCGACTATGCCCCATTGCAATAGCTAGAACGAGTGGCCACCCGGGAAGCCGATAGGTGTTGATTTTTCCGTTAATGCCAAAATAGCCATCATCTATGAGCCCCTCAGCTAAGGCATGATAAGTGTAAAAATCGCTTGCAGGGGTTGGTTGGGCAATCACTCGCCATTCGTTGCGCACAAAGAGCGCTAAGAGGAAAATCAGGATTAGGGTTTTGGGTTTCATTTCACTTCCCCAAACATTGCCGCGACGTAGTCCGCAAAAGCGTGGATAAAAGGGCATGGAGAATGCCATGTCAAAACCAGAGTATCGGGGCCTTCCATGTGTGCCCAGATATGATAGTTTGCGAGTAGCCACCTGTCACCCTCTCGGCGATACGGGCCACCATCATCTCCACAAGTGAGAATCACATTCAACCGGTCCATCAACCAATCCGTGCCATTCGGTGGAATCCAATCGCGTAGTTTGATTCGTCTCATGCTGTATTCTTTGCATGGCCCCCAACTCATAATGTCGTCAACTGTTATCTGTTTCATGTTATCGCTCCTTGGGCGGCATACGACCAACCACGACGTAAAACGCGGCGGCGTATAACCTCGCGCGCTCACTCATGGAGGCGCTAATCAGCTTGTTCAATGGTTCGTACTGGTTCTTAATTTCCGCCAGACGCTCATGGATCTGCGCATTTTTAAGCGCCTCAGTTGCGTAGTTGCATCGCTCATATGCGGTTCGTCGCTTGGCTTGCGCCAGCATGTAATTCCCAAAATCATCCATTGTGGCATTGCTCCTTGTTGTTGTCCGAGGCGACGCGCGTCCACACAAGGAGAGAGCAGTCTTGCGCGTTTTTGTCGGCGGGCATTGTCAACGCGCGCCACGCGCTTGCCGAGATGCGCGCCGCCTCGGGCAGGGCGCTGGGGGGCCTGTATTGGCCATGCGGGGGAAGGGACAAAACCCCGCGCCTAGCGCCCAACTCGGGGTGGCTCTTATTCAATGTCCTCCAAAATTTCACTTGCGTATTTCCGCCGTCCTCTGGGTAACAACACAAGGAGATCAATTCCCATGTTCAGGAGCGTCCGAAATGTCCGCCGGTCCTGCGTAGTTATGCGTCCTTTTGTGTCGGCAAACGCTATGCGCGGGTTGCGTCGTCCAAAGGCTACCGTGTAAAGCACGACATGGTCGATCACGTGCCGCGTTGGCTTTGGCCCATCAGAAACAATGATCGAGACTTGCCTCAGCACTACGTTGCCTGTGCTTTGGTGCTGACGCTCCAGCATCAGGTGATTGTCGCGCTCCATTTTGGATTGGAAAGATCGCCCGCGCGCGTCTTTGCACCAGCAATTGCCGCGCTTGCTTTTCTTTTTCTCCGGCTTCGCCCCTTGGGCCAAGGCTTGGGCCTGGTGTTGCGGGGAGAGTTGGTTGAGGGTGAGTCGCTTTGCCATTGGATTTTCTCTCAGAACGGCAAATCGTTTGCCGTTTGGGCTTCTCCAGGTTCGCTTGTTGCTGGCAATGGCGATGAGGCCGGGGGTGCGGTTCGCGTCGGGTTGTTTCCTTTCCACCGCGCTGTAAACCGACGAAGGTCTGCGTCCGATAGTGGTTCGGAGCTTGATCCGCCTTCTATGGCCGGGATCGACCAATCCTCGAACACATCATTGCGCCCCTGCCGATGTTTGCACTGTAGGTTGATTCCTCGCTGCCAATGCTCGGCAATGTCGGGGTTTCGAAAATCTCCGTTGAAGCCTAGTTTGCGTAAACGTTCTTCGCTGAATGGCCAAGCTTTTTCCGTCAACGGAAATGACACATCTCGGTACACGGGCTCGATACTTTTCCAGTCCTCATGCGCCGCAACAGCCTTCACTTGGAAGGTCAAAACGATGAACGGTGTTTTGTTCTCGCCTCGACTTTGGCATTCCGCTTCTACAAAATCAGCCTGATACGTTCCTTCATCCATCAATTCGTGTGGCATTGTTAACCTCCTTTTTCGCGCCGTTTATCATGGCGGCGCTGATTGTTGACCAGATCCTCGTATGATCGTTGGGAATTTCTAGCACCTCGGGCATTCCATAGCGGTTTTTGGCCGCCCAGGCATCACGGCGTTGAGTGTAGACAAGACGCGTGGAGCCGCCGATGCCGCGTCTGTGAGTTTTGTCCCCGTCTACGATGACCTCGTACTTCCCAAACAATACTGCGTCTGCCCATTTGCTGGTAGGCTCCCAAGTCTGGTTGTGCACATCCGCCGTATAATAGTTGTAGCGGTCGCCTTCGGGATTGTCGAAAGATCCTATTTGGCAATGGCACAACAACATGATAGTGATTCCGCGTTGATTGATCTTCTCAAGTCGCGAAAGCAAGTGCATCCAGTCGGGCTTTGCGATTCGAAAACCGCGTTGGAACCCAACGAACCCCTTTTCCCCCCAGTCGCCCTTAAAATCCCGGTTACAGACAAATTGGTGGCATTGGTGTTCGAATCCGCCCAAAGCGTCTAGCCCAAGGGTGCGGAAAGGCAGTTCTTCCGTTGCCAGTATCTCGTCGAGAAACCCCAACGTTTCCTCCCATCCTCTAGACGTGGCCGCTGGGATTGCTGGAACCCGGCCGGCTCCCAACAATGTTTCGTAGCCGTTTTCTCCAGCGGCCATCAGAATTGCCGGGTTTTTTGCGTATGCAAGACAGCTTGTTTTTCCCCATCCTTCAACCGCGATCAAGACAACCCGCGGTGGGCGAATCCTTGCTTCTGGCACAACCAACTTTGGCACTTCGAGCTTTCCCATTTCTATAGTCTCCTTTCGCTTATGCTACCCGGCTCAACTCCGGGTGCAATTTGTCTGATTTGAAAAACCCCTCTGGAATGCCTTGCGTCTCAATGTCGTAACCTTCTGAGCATAGGTTTAGGTATTCACATGTCCCGAACCTGCAACAAGCATCGGTGTTCCTGGGCCAACGGTTGAAGCGTTCGCAGTCCCGAATCTTTTTGGCCGTCATCCAAATATCGGCGGCGGCTTCGTCAAGATCAGATTGCAACCGCGCAACCTCACGCCGGGAAAAGTAGCGCTCGTCGCGATCAATGAGATCTTGAGCGAAGCGTTTCCCGTACTCCTGAATCGTCTCGCCCTTTCGTGGTTTGATGTCAGGCTTTCGCGCTACGTCATAGATGACCGCCATGATGTCCTTGTCCATCTGCTTGCAAGCCAACCAATAAGTGGAAATTTGCCCGTCCATCCGCAACCGCTTCCAGTAGTTTGAGTCTGGCTCAAGTGACTCGCTGGCGGTTTTGTGTTCCATCAAATACAACCGCCCCTCGCTCTCAACGAAGCAATCCATTTTACCGGCGAGCCGAAATGTCCGGCTATGGCGTCCGGTGTCCGGGTTGACCAACGGCACGTTGAACTCGATCTCGCTGGCAACGACACGGTAAGACGAGTCTTGGTAGCGATTCGCCCACACCTCGACCATCTGGCACGCAATCTCCATTTCGACCAAGCGAGAGTTGCGGGCCTCATCATTCAGGCCCAACGGGATCAAACCGCCGGCATACGTGACGAGGCTTTCTTGCGCGTCCTCGATAGTCTGGCCTTGTTTGATGCAGTCGAGCCCATAATGATAAATCGAACCGAAGCGCAGTGCCGGGGATTCGATGACGGGCCGAATCATGGCAACGTGTTTCCACCAATAGTATTTGTCGCACTTGCGCAAATCGCGCATTTGGGAAAAGGTTAGAAGTTTCATCGCGTCTTTCCCTGCCTTTCCGCCAACTGCCGCCATTCGCGGATTTCGTGTGCGTATTTCTCGGTTGCGTCGGCAAAGCGCGCGAGATTGTTGTTGATGTCAAATAATGTGCCCCCAATGCGCGACACCTGATCAGCTAGCACAACGATTGCGCGGGCTTGCGAGTCTTCGATCGATTCCAAGAGATGATAAATGTCCGATGCTCCCATGGTTAGGCTATCTCCTTAGATGGTGGCGGGGCGGCCTGTATCCTCGTCGGTTGGCGGCTTTGTGACCGCCCCGCCTTTTTTGCTCTTGCTGGCCACATCTCCGTAGTTAGTTTGTGCTACTGCCCGCCAATGGTCGGGCTATGAGCAACGGACTATTGCCCGATTGCTTCCAACCAACGTTTCGCGATGCGCTCGTAGGCGTCGGCCTCGATTCCCCAGGCGTCCATCAGGTTTGTAATCATGGTCTCGAGTTGCGCTTCGGCGGATCCGTCAATGAATTCTAACAACTGGACAATGCGGCGCTCTTCCCGTTCCTGTTCGGCGCGGGCCACTGAGCCTTCGCGGAATCTGTCCATCGTCGTTTGGGTTGTGCGATCCATCAGAAACTTTCTTCCGGGTCGGGATGATACCATCGCGCCGGCGACGCAAGATCCTCATTGGGTTCCGATTCTCCACCCTGACGCCGACTTTGTAGATCGTAGCAAATCTCATCAAGCCGCGCGATAAGCCGATTCATCTGATCCGTAAGGCTACTGTTGTCTTCTTGCTTTTTCTGCCGTGGTGCATACCCCAGATCGAGCGCCCTGAGGCACTCGCCACGCGTGATACTATTGTTATCGCCACACCACTCATCCAGATACAGGATTTCCGCGTGACATAGTTTGCAATAGGATTTGTTTCTTTCGCCCGTCATTGCTACCCTTTCCTTTCGCTCCCCGCGCGACAGATGATAAGCTAGCAGCCGCGACATATTAAACCATCATTTGCTGTTTGGGCAACTTGCCTACCTCCGAAAAATCCGGGGCCGGGTCGTTACTCCGACCCCGGAGTAGTCAGGAGGGAGGACATGATGGGTGCTCGGGCAGGGCCTCGTTGGCAGATTGGCCCGCTCGCTCATCGCGTTGGACCGGATAGGAGGATTTAAGCCCCGCCCGAACTCCCGCGCCGCACAGCCGCGACAAGCACTCCCGCGCATCCGCCCATGCTCGCACCCGCGCGACTGTACGGCTCACTTGGTTTGCTGGATGGTCAACTAACATTATGACACTCCTAACTTGCGCAATGCGTGTTGTAGCAATCGACGCCACCATCGACTTTTCCTCATTGGTCTCCTCCGTGCGGCGCTGGCACGTAGACGGCATCTGGCCGCGTGTCGGGATAGGTCAGCTCGTCCAACGGAAAGGCCCACAAGAACAATGCAATGAGCAACGCGAGCAACAGAGTCGTCATGATAACGCCTTGCTGCATTTTGATTGCCGCGATGTCGCGACGCAAAACGGCGAGGTCGGAATCGTTGTTCGTGCTCATTGGCCATTGCCTCCGGGTAGTTGCGAGTCGAGGAAGCCCAGGTAGTCGTTGACTACGCGTCGCGCGCGAGCGACCAACCGCAACGGCATCGCTTGAGGTGTCGCCCAGCCCGCCAGGCCGAGGGACCGCCCCTCCAATAACCCATTGGTTGCCATTGCGCTTTCGTGGTTGGCCAGAGTTTCAGCGTTGAGCCCCATCGCGGCTTCCAATCCCTCCAGAGCCTGACAGAGGTGGAGCCGCTCGCGTCGGAGTTGCTCGGTTTTGGTCGGTTGCGTTTCCATGGCCACGACCATAGCCGATTTTTCTCAATTTACAATGCGGTTTTTTCGATCTTTTTTTCACGGATTTTTGCAGAGCGTTGATTTTGTTGGAGATAGCCCCTAAAATAAATTGTCGGACAATGTCGGATTTCGCTTGACAAATCGCCGATTCGTGCTATACTCCACGCAGACAATTGAGAAAGGGGACGAAATGAAAAACATCGAGGCCATGACCATCCACGAACTGACCGACGCGGCTCGCGATTATGACCAGACCCAAAACGAAGGGCATGAGGGATACAACCCGTATCGCGACGAGTTGGCCAAGCGCGCGGCGGCCCACGCGGCCGCCACGCCGGAAACGCTAGAGGAGCAACGCGATCGCTTGGACGACCGCAAATATCGCATCGAGCGCGGGGCCTTCGCGGGCCGGCTCGATGCCGCGGAACAGGCGGAGATTGCGGAGATCGAGGCCCAGATCTCCGAGTTGGACGCCAAAATCCAGGCGGAGTTCGAGGCGGCTTGGCCGCGCGACCTGACCGCCGCCCGGCTGGCGGAATGGAACCGGGACGCCCAGGCCGGCAAAATCACACACGCCAACAAGGCCGAGCGCGAGCGCCAACAAGGCTGGACGATGGACGACCTCAAGAAGGCCATCAAACACCACAAAATCCAATAAGGCATTCCGGGCGCGTTAGCGCTCAAAACCAGAAAGGAGCGGATCATGAACTGGACAATCGAACACAATGGGTTCCACGGACGGACGCGGTTGGTCTTCCGCGTCCCTACGGGCACGGAGCCAGGGAGTGTCGTTGAGGTGTCCCCGGACGTTGCGGAGCGCCTCAATCACGCAGTTTGTCCTTGCGCAGACTGCATGTGTGGGGAGCGGATCTCTGAGAACACCTATTTTTGCCGCGACGGAAGCCAACGTTGGACTGTCGGCCCACTCCCGTTAAACGGCGGTGAGGTGCTGGGCCACTACCCACAAGCCTGACGCCCCCAGGCTAGCCCCGTCTCTGGCGGGGCCTTTCTGGGCGCGTTAAGCGTCCGCAGAACCTGGCAATAACGAAAGGATCTGAACTATGATCGCGCAACATAGAGCAAGGGCGGGAGAAATCTTGCCGATCAAAAACCGTACCCCGAGCGGGGAACCTAAGATCGAAGGACGGGCAAGGCTCCTTCGTTTGATCGCACGGGGCGAAGGGCCGGACCCGGATCTTTGGGAAGTCGAATTTCTTGACGAACCAGGTCGAACGTTTGAGCGTTACATTTACGTTTGACGCCCCCAGGCTAGCCCCGTCTCTGGCGGGGCCTTTCTGGGCGCGTTACGCGCCAAATCGCGAAAGGAGAGGAACCATGAAAATGAGAGACGCACTACAGACCGCCCGCAAAATCGCGAGCAGCCGGGTAACCATTACACCACACTACGGAGACCCGGCAAACAAACGGATTGACCGGGCCGTCCGGATTTCCGGTTGCTTCCAGCGCGACGCTAGGCCAATTGCGGCGGAAATCGCCCGCGCCCTCAACCGCGACGGCAATCAGCGCATCAGCGCTGGCTTTGTTTGCGTGTGGCTTTAGACCCGGCCCCTTACTTGAAAGGAGGAACATAGTAATGGCGAATCCTGAACATGTAGAGGTTGTGAAGAATGGCGTGGAAGCCATTGCTGAATGGATAGAGAGGATGATGAGCATGGAAATCGAAAATGACCCAAGGCGCAAAGGGCAACTGGCTGCACGAAAGCAGCTTTTTGGCCCACACCATCGTTATGCAGTTGCCCCTGTCCACACAAGATTCGATACCCTTGTATGGATGGTTTGGGACGCGGAAGAAATCGACCGTGAGACTGGCTTAATTGCGATTATTCGGCAAGAGCCAACCCGAGAAGCAGCTGTCGCCGGGCTAACCGTTGATGGCGATTTTTCGTCTGCCGCACAGGCCTAACCCCTGGGAGTCCCGTTGTTTCTATGTCACAAATTAAGACGGAGAACAACACTATGAACAATGCAGAAGGTTACTATCGGATGGAAACCATGAAAACCATCGAGACCATGACCACCCACGAACTGGAGGAGCAACGCGATCGCTTGGACAACCGCAAATATCGCATCGAGCGCGGGGCCTTCGCGGGCCGGCTCGATGCCACGGAACATGCGGAGATCGCGGAGATCGAGGCCAAGATCGCCGAGTTGGACGCCAAAATCCAGGCGGAATTCGAAGTGGTTTGGCCGCGCGACTTGCATGGGCGTCTCGGTTCCATCAGAGCCGAGCGCGAGCGCGAGCGAGGCTGGACGATGGACGACCTCAAGAAGACCGCCAAACATCACAAAATCCAATAAGGCATTCCGGGCGCGTTATGCGCTTAGACAAATTAGCCCGACAACAACCGGGCAGCCTAGAAAGGATCACAAACCATGACTAATCAATCAGCAGGTCTCCCATCCGCCCCAGAGCCGCATTGCTCGCCTGTGGACGATGCGGTTGACCCGGCGGTTCTAGCAGCGGCCCTTGCCGCGTCACCAATCGCCCCCGTTAATAAGGAGCACGAGGAGCACACTGGACCCGATGTATGGGTGCAGTTTGTCGGCATGGACATCGCAGCCCTTGCCGACGAGAATGTTTGCTTTGACGAACGCTATGCCTCTTGGCATGGCACTTGGCGACGCGAATATGGACACGTTGTGCAGTCCCTGCACAGCCTCAACTGTTGCGTCTTTTGGGGCCGAGAAACCGGGTATTATGAGATACTCGATGCACGGTTGTCCGACGAGGGCGCGAGCCTCCTACTAGAGTTTTGGCATGACGATGAGGGTCCGCGACCAGTCCCCCCAGCCCCACTTACCTGACACCTCCAGGTTAGCCCCGTCTCTGGCGGGGCCTCCCTGGGCGCGTTAGCGCTCAAACCAAATCGTGATAAGGAGAAAAATCATGTTTGTGAATTTATCAAACCATCCCAGTTCGGGATGGACAAATGCACAAGTAGTTGCAGCCCACCGATTAGGTGGGCAAATTGTTGATGTCCCGTTTCCCGCAGTTGATCCAGCGGGGAACGGGTCCGTAGAGCTCGCCGCCACGAAAGTGGCGATTAAGGTAGCCGCCGCAAAGGCGGCGAAGTATAACCCCCACCGGTTCCAAGATCCGAACCGGTCTGAAGCGATCATCGTTGCGATTGCTGGCGAGCAGTGGCTCGTTGCAGCAATCGCACGGCAATTCGATTCATCATGGGTTGGCGATCGCCCATGGTGTTTGGTATTCGGAACCTCGGAGCGTCTATCGGAGACGCTCCCCGACGGGAAGAAGCAAGTGCAGTTCGAGTTTTGCCAATTCCGCCCCCTTGTTTGGCAAGGCCTGAACCCTGCCAAGGGAGGTTGGTATCTGGGAAGCGCCTCTGGAAAGGAGGAAACCCATTAAAAAATCATCGGACAAATACGAAATCTCCGTCGCCGTGCGCATCCGCCGCGCAATGACCGACCACATTGATGCGCTCGCGGAAGGCGAGGGACGCAACCGCTCCAACATGATTCGCCGTCTGCTCGCCGAGGCGATCAAGGAGCGAGTGAGGAGGCGATTATGAGATACACGACGTTACTGTGCATTGCGATCATTGCATTGCCCACAAGCGCTGAATGGCAACGGGTCACGGAGCATGCCCCATGGTCGCCTCGGTCGGGCGTTGTGGCGGTCACGTATAATGGGCGACTCTGGCTGATCGGCGGCGGACCGGTCCTCGGTGGCGAGATCTGGTCAACAACTGATGGCCTGACCTGGATACGCCACGGCGACAACAAGCATATCGGGCATGAGTCAATCGTCTACCGTGAGCGTATCATCACGTTTTCGGGCGATCCGTACGCCACGACCGATGGAGTCACGTTCGAGCGACTTGCAAACGATGTGGGCACATGGTCATGGTCGGGCTATGTCTGCCACGCCCGGCGGCTCTGGTGTCTCGGCGGTGGCAATGCGCATATTATGTCCAGCCCAGACGGCGCTACATGGACCACACATACGCGAGACGCCCCCTGGGGATGGCGCGCCGATCCGGCATTGGCGGTGTTTAAGGGTCATGTATGGATGGTGGGCGGGGCTGGTGTGAGCTCGCCGACCAACGATCTATGGGCTTCCCCCGACGGCCTCAACTGGTCACGCATTTTCGAGCATGCCGCCTGGGCTCCACGCACAGAGCAGGCCTTATTGGTTGCCGACAACCAGCTGTGGATGTTCGGCGGGCGGCAATATATCAGCCGGACTGACGTGATCGAATACAACGACGTTTGGTCCTCGCCCGACGGCGGGCTGTGGATCGAGGAAACTCCCTCCGCGCCGTGGGAGCCCCGCCACGATTTTGTCGCCACCGTGTACGACGGCAAGATCTGGCTCATGGGCGGCATGGCCTATCAGGTCGGCGAGTACAACGACATTTGGGTTTATCCGCTGGAGTCCGCCGCTGGCCGGTCCTGGTGTGCTTACCGCTGATTATTTGATGATTTCTTCCGGCGTCCCGGTGATCCAGGCCCCCAGAAGCGCGTGGATTGCCGTCGCGGTCAACCTGCCAGCCACGCCGTCAATGCCGTCGCGTTGCGGTCCGAAAGCCCCCAAGTTGTGCCCCTGATCCGCGAGGAGTCGTTGTAGGCCGGCCACGCGGTCGCTGCGTTCCCGGTAGTGGATTGGTCGATTTGCCGGTATTTTGGGCAAGGGCCCGGCGTCCCACAAGCTGCGCTCGATCATCATGCGCAGTGAGCACATGGCGCCGACCTGTTGGCTAACGGCGTTGGGATCGTATCGTCCGTCCGCCACGTATTTTCCCACGCCAATGCCGTGATTGGAGCCTGACCACAGATACGGCGATTCCGCGTCGCGCTTGGCGTATCCCATGCCGTTGTAGCGCTCAAGTCGCCAACCAATCTCGCCAATCGTCCAGCTTGGCAGATTTGCCAGACCCCACAGCGCATCGATCCCCGAGGCGGCCAATGAATCAAACGGCCCCTTGCCAGCGGGGACGAGGGTTGTCACGCGATCCCAGCGTTCCCCGTTATGGTAGCCGCCTACCGGATCGCACGAACATTCGAGGTCGTGGATTACCCCGGCCACCGCCCACGGAATACCGATTGCTCGCTCTATTTTCACATACTCATGTTTCATGCGGGCTATTCTGTGGGCGGCTATGTTCACTCGAGCCCGCCAATCGGGCAAAATGCGCAGCGAGTCCCACAGTGCTTCATAGTGCAGTTTGCTGGTGTCTCGCATAGGGTTTACCTCTAAGCAATGCTTGACGGTTCATTTTGGAATTCTGGCGACGATCTCCTCGGCCTGCGCCCGGATCGAGTCGATTTTTTCCTCGGCCTTGGCGTTCGAGTCACGGATGAATATCATGCCCAGGCCCCCAACAATTGCCACAAGGGCCTCGCCGGGGTCAATAGTGCCAGTCGCCCAGCCACCAGCGCCAGCGACAATAGCTGACACGCCGCCCCAGAACGTTTTCGTCCTCAGCAGTCCAAGCAACCGCTTGCTTGTAGATTGATTCATGGCTTGTTACCTCCGTTTCGTTCGAGTCGTTGCACAATAGCCACAACCTCGGTGAGTTTGTCTCGGTCTTCCGGCTTGAATTGATGTTCGCCCATTCGGATCACAATCTCCTGAGTTTTTGCCATGCGCTCATAAATGGTTGCAAATTCCCTGTCACACTCGGCCAAGCGCTTCCGCTCTGGATGCGTGCCATTGCTGCTTTTGTGCCACCGGCGAATCGTTTCCGCCGCTGCCGCCGTAACGGCAACACCCGCGCCGATACCTGCGCCAATGCTTACTGGATCAACTGCCATGTCGCCCCCCTTATACCCCGATTTTAATGGTGTTGTCATCAGTGTCATGATACAGCTCATTCGCCGCCGCGCCCGCCGCAGCTTGGTTCGCCCCGCTTTTGAGATTATACATAAAAATTCCGCCGTCTTGGTCAATGTACATCTGCAAGGTCAGCGTATTCGTGCCGTCCGGCGTCGTGCTGAAACCCAGATCGGATGGATGGTCATCAGTCCCCCATGCGCCCGCCGCGTAGGAATCGATCATAGCGCCCGACGATTCGTCTTCATCTGTGCCCCGAAAGTATATGGCGCCCAACAATTCCGCGTCCGTTATTGTCGCGTCCTCGCGCATAAGCGACATATCGGCCCCGGCGCTATCGGCAATCTCCAGTTGCATCGCGGGGGTTGTGTGATTTATGCCAACGTCCTTCGCCACGTAGATGTCGCCGTGGTCAAAGATGCGCATCCGCTCTTGTTCGGTTCCCGAACCAACATTGCACGTGTAGAATATTAGCTCTCCCGATGTGTTATCCGGCGCGCCCCAAATGGCATTGCTTTCCCCGACAATCTTCGCGCCCACGCCCTCGTCGTCATCCGTCCCCGCAAAGTAGATTGTACCTAAGGTTTCTCCATTCCCAATAAACGCATCGATGCGTGACAGCCCCAGCTCGCCGCCACTAGAAACCCCGATGTCCAAATCATATTGCGGCGTATTGTCCTGGATGCCCATATTGCCAGCGAAATATGCGCCGCCATTGCTGTTGATCGTCGCCACGTATGCGGGCGTCGAATTCATAACAACAAAAGACCGCGCGCCTGCGGCATCTGATAACTTTACCGCTGGATCGCCGCCCTTCGATTCGATCAACAAGCCGTTTGTATCGTCGTAGATATACGCCCCCGTCGCGCCGCCGATCTCGATTCCCTTCGCCTGTGTCACCGCCGCCGTCAAATCAACGCCGTTGTCAATATCCACGTTGCCATCGAATTGCGCGTTGCCATCGCTGTCTGTACTTGCAACGGTCGCGTCGGCGCTATCCAATACGCGGATTTCATTGGTTCCGTCAGCGTTGTTGAGCTTGAGATTAATCCACGAGCCGTAGAGCGTGGGCGTCGAGGAAGAATCATCCACCATAAGCCCCGTGCTCGACTCGTACAGGTCCGCGCCGCCGCCGATTTGGAGACTGCTCGCCTTCGCCGTTGCATTCGGAGTCTGAATCTGGTCTCCACTGAAGGTGAACATCGCGTTTGCTGCCGCATTTTCGATGTTATCATCGCCGCCACCCACGCCCAAACGAATAGAACCCAACACATCCAGCTCTTGCCCCGGAGACGCGATACCAATCCCCACGTCGCCCCGGAAATATGCGTTGCCGTCGCTGTCAATGGTCGCTTCTGTTTGCGGCGTGCCCGCATTATCCGTGATGCGAAATTCTTTCGCGCCCGACGCATCGCCAAGCTGCACAATGACTTCGCCGTCGGAATCGACCGTGAGCGTATCGTCTTGAAATGCCAACGGAACATAGCTGCTTGTCCCGGTATCATACACATACACACGCCAATCGCCTTCGGCGTCCTGGCGAATGCGGAAGTGCTCATCGCCATCGCCCGCGATGTCCAACAAATCGGAGCCTGCGGAACCCGAGATGCCTAGCGCGGTAATGTCAAGTCCGCCATCGGAATCAATGGCCGCGACTTTGTTATCGCCGCCGTCTAGCACCTGCATTTCGTTCGATCCTGCTTGATCGCCAAGCTTGATTTGCACATCCAGGCCAGTGATGTTCGGCGTGCCGAGTGAATTATCCACTAATAGCCCCGTGCCCGATTCATGCAGAGACGCCCCTCCACCAATTTCCAACGCAGTAGCCGCGCCGGTAGCATTCGGGAGTTGCAACAATCCGCCATTGAACGTTATCATAGCGGTGCCCGCACTGTTTTCAATGCTATTGTTCGAGCTGCCGTCGCCCAACCGCACGCTGCCATTTACATCCAACGCGGCGCCAGGCGTGCCTTCTTTGACTCCAACGTTGGAAGCAAAATACGCTTGGCCGTCGGAGTCTATGTCAACGACAGTGGAACCGCCCGAGTCTTTGAGTATCCATTTATAGGTTCCTCCTTGGTCCCCAAGCTTTACAACAACATCGTCGCCCCAAATTTCTGGCGTTGCCCCGCTATCATTCCAGACAATTCCCGTGCTTGGATTGTATAGTTCTCCCGTGCCAACCCCAAACGTCAACCCTTGGTTGCTCGCCGTCGCATTCGGCAAATTGACTTGCGCTCCAGGGATGTAGATCAACGCGGTTCCAGCCGCATTCTTGATGTTCGCGTCGGTCAACCCATCTCCTATAACCACGCTTCCAAAGACATCCAGTGTGTCTGTTGGCGATGCTAGTTTGATTCCGACGCGGGAATTGGCTTCATCCACATATAACGTGTCCCCCGCATTCAACGTGCCGGTGAAATCGAACTTTATCCCGTTCGAGGAATAAAAAACAAGTCCATCCGTCACATGTGTATCCATGTAATGCGTGAGGTCATCGACATTCACGCGCGGCGCTATGGTTTGTAGCGTCGCCCCATGCGCCATGGGCGCAATAGCCAGTATGATCAGCGCTACAAGTAACCGTCTCATTTTAGCTGCCTTTCCTCTTCAGGCCGGAGCCCAAAAAAACTGGATTCTTGCGCATATATGCGCAACCAGAAAAGAAACGATGGCGCATCAAGACCAGACATCGCTTGCGCCTCATCCAGACGATCCAACACATCATGAAAGCGCCGCTTTTCACTCTCTTTGATTGCGCTGTCAATGTCACGCGATACGCGAACAAAAGCACCCAGCAGACGCCCACGCACCTTCGGCCCTTTTGCGCGCTGTTCGAATGTAGCATAGTCGAAAGCTTCTTTCCCTTTAAAGATGCTTATTTGTGCGGTCTGTGCTTTTCTCGCGTGCATCATGTAACCTCACTTGAAATGTGGCAAGTTGCCAAGTGGCCCCGCCCCCGCCATCGGCGTGGCGCTTGTGGCCGTAAATTGCACGGTCATCGGGTCATAGACAGTCACGTCTGGATTTGTCAAGTAAAAATGCGGAATCTTGCAAAGCAACGGAAATACTTTTTGGTTGTCCTGCCACGGATACGAATTGCATGGCGTCGTTGAAATTGGCTCAATGACCTGATTGAGCCCTGCGTTTGATGTTGCCAGCGGGCTAATTACCACAAGCGCGAAATGCAGGTAGCCGCGTTTGCGATATGTCATATAGGCATTGGCAATGTTTGTCACATCGCAGCTTTGGCGCGTTGCCGCAGGGTCTCCCGTGTAGTATGCGCGCACAGTTAAGGACACCCCGAGCCAATCAAAATCGCCATTAGGCTTCACTCCAACTAATGCCAACTTGACGCTTGGAATCGCCGGATTGCTTACGAGGTCATAGGTCCCCGCCGCGCCGTACACGTCGCCAATGGTATCGCCGCTTTCAAGCACGAAGTTTTCCGCGTCCGGGCATGCGCCGACGGCGGGCGTGTAAAACCCGTCGTATTGCGTGTTGTACTTCCAACGGAACTTGTGGTCCCATGGCTCGGGGTCAGTAGTATGAAACTCATTCCAATGCTTGATCTCTCCCATTGGGAATTCCGCGTAATATTCCCACGCGACGTAGCGCTCCCATGTGCCGATTGTAACCAATACATCCATGTAGGCCGCTGCAATGGTAACGCCATCCGGCAATCTATCCAGCAGCGGAAACCGTATTGCCGAGGCGCTCGCCTTGTAAGACACATCATATGTCGCGCCATAAATGATTACCGCCGTATTGTCGAGGTCTACAGTCACCGGCGTAGCCACGTCCACATTGAGCTCTAGCGCGAAGCCGTTCGCAGCTGCTAGCGCGAAATTTGCATACCATGAATAGATTTCCCCGTTGCCAACAAACCAATCATCATTGGCATCATACCACGGATCTATGACATAACCCTCGCCCAAAAAATACCAGTAGTACGGAAACCATGTGCCCCATTTCGCATAGCCAAACGTTGCGCCCAATGGGCCAAACTCGATTCCGCCGTAGAATGGAAACGTGGGACATTCACCGCCAGGGCCAGGCGGTAGTCGTTGATCATCTGGATCGTTCCAGACCCATGGCTTGCCAAGTGGGTCCGTTGACAATCCGGCGGCGGCCCACGTGTACAAATTGCCGCTGTACAAAGCCGCAATGCTGGTTGTCCGGCCTTTTGCTGCGATAGCGTCCGCCACGAGTTGCTGAGGCGGATCGGGCAGAGAGTCGGTCCAATCCATCCGCGTGCTGGGCGCGCTGAAATATGATAGCATTTGATAACGAATGGCCTGCACGGTAACAATATCGCCCGATGTGTACACCTCCGATGTCGTGGTGTCAATTGCCGTCATGGCTCGCAATGTGTCGTTGATGTCTCGCGCGGAAACAAAGGCCGCTTGCGATAGCCGCCCTTGGGGAGCATCGACGCGAAAACAAATCTCGTCTTCTGCGAACAACGCTTGCGCTGTCGCCAACTTTACCGCATACAATCCCAGCGTGAAATCAATCTCATCAATGTCGGCGGAACTTATCGCTTGCCAGTTGTCTACATATTTCCGCGTCCAGAAAAAATTTGGGTCGCCTTGCTCGGGGCCGAATGTTTGCGTACCGTTGGCAACGGCAAAACGCGAGCCTGCCACAACCGTTCCCGCCGCGATCAAAGCGGCAAGCGTGCCGCTGGGGTCAGCGACTTCCAGCACGTCGGCTTTGCTGCCCCAATTCTTTTCGTTGTAGGGTCGCGAACCACACGGCGCAATGTGATCGTCATAGAACGTGTCATCGGCAGCGCCTTTGTGCGGCCCGTTGTCCTGCCAGGATAGTTGCGCCCCCGCGCATCCGTTGGCCTTGGTAATAATCCAAGCCGGAACCTCTTGGCCTGGGTCGCCGCCGATGGGCCACGTCGTAAGCCAGACGGGGTTTGTTGGATGCAGGAATGCCATAACATAGCCTTCCCGCGCCCCCTTGGCCGGTCCTTGCGCATTAACAAGCGTGGCGTTTTCGTAGCCAAGGGGGTTCCGATTCCGCGCCCACTCGGGCGCGCCAACAACGTTATATCCGCCGTACCAATTGCTTACAACAATCGTTGGCCCATAGGCCGGGTCCACCCAGAAGTATTGTCCCCAATGAACGCCTAGATAACACTCGATTCGATACCCGCCCGTGATTGGCGTGAAGCTGCGAACATACCCGGTAGACCAGGCGACGAGGTTGTCCGTCCGATGCGGATGAGGCAAGATGCGGACCATTGCGCCATAGTAGGCTAACGGGTCCGCCGGTGTTGTACGTGTAAGATCTTGCCGCCATGTATTGTATTCGACCGCCCCGTGCGTTCGCACTTGCAACTCGCCGTCCGACGCGGCAATCGCGGGAATCAAAATCTGTTCACTTGTGTCGTTGCCTTGGTTCAGTCGGCAATATCGCGCAAGGGCAAGGTCGCCAGTAATAGGTTGACTGCCATCGCGCGAAGCGCCCCAACAATTAATGAATGGCCAACTTCGCCACTCACCATATGGGTCGCTATCATTATCAAGCACTGCGTTATCGCGTTGATTTTTTCTGCCTGCACACCATCCTTCCCACGCCAGCTTCGCTGGCAATGTCCCATAGGACGGCGTGCCTGTGTTCGGCGTTGTCCATGTCGGCGTTTCTGTTAGGTCATGCGCAACGCCCTGATGGAATTCCTCCTCGACAACATCCCAAAAGCCGAAGTTGCCGCAGCCTTGCGGCTGGAATTGCGGCGTGTATTGTGGCGTATAGGCAAGCTCAAGCGCGGGCGTCAGGAAACCCGTGATGCTGGGATGCCCCACGCGTTGCCATTTCCAGTTACGTATGGAGTTATCGCCCGCGAAGATTTGCGCGAATGCGCCAGGAATTCCTATCCACATTTGTTGCAGGATATACCAGGCATATGCAGGGTAGAGATAATCGGTCAATGGCACGGGCTCAAAATACTGGCAACCATTCACCAAGTAACATTGAGCGCCAAAGTTGCTTAACCCTTGTGGCGTGCTTGACTCGTTGCGCTTGGCACAATACCACCTGTAACCCCGACCATCGGGACCGTATAGCCGTAGACCCCGCCATAGTCGGGGCGACAATAGACGCATCGCCGTGATTCGAGCCGACATGCTCGGGGGTTGTAGGCCCCGAAGGCAACTTCGTAAAAGTAGTTGATCTCGAAAGCGGACACGTTGACTCTAAGGTCTTCATATCCCGCGACGCCATTAACTGTCGAGCCCAAGTAGACTGTTGATTCACACGACTCATGGTCTTGATCTCCTAAATCATGGGTCACAAATAAGCGTCGATTCGTTACAAGCCCCGCGCCCGGAGCGCCAGGGTCCGTGACAGTCAAACTTAGCGTGTTAGAGTCCTGACAGAGATTCCCCGCGCGGTCAACCATGCCGCCCGCCGGGATCTGTATTGTATAAGCTCCCGTTGCAAGACAAGGCACATCGAACTCAAAAACAACGTCCGTGCCTATGATGTTCACCGGGTCCACCGCGCCGCCGTTGATGCTGATGGCCGAAGCAATCACACCTGCGACGGGCCTGTCAAACGTCGCCACAACGTGCGCGAGCGATCCGGTCCAAATTGTAGGGGCGTCCGTCGTCAATGTCGCCGTGGGACCGTCGCCCAAATACTCGACACTCAGCGTATTGCTTGCCGTGTTGAGGAGCACACCCGGCCACGTTCCATCAATGCCGACATCCCAGCCCACGGGCGCGCCCGGCCCAGGTCCCAGATATGCGTGATAGCACAGGTCCGCCGGCAACTGGCATGTAATCATTCCCGAGGTTGCGCCCCCGATCAGGCTTGGCGTGAGGTCGAACGTGTAATGATCGGACGCCACTTGCACCCAGTTGCTCAGGGTAGCGTTTACAATGTAGAGTTCCGAGGATAACAACCCGCCCACGCCGCCATTGTGAAACTTTAGCACGCACGGAATCGGCCCGCTGTTCACTGTGCTCGCCCCGGTCGTATATAAGACCGGGTCCGGTTGGTACCAACGATTCAAACCATTGTCAAGGTATGACGCGCCCGTGGTCCAATTGTGAGCAAGCGTGTTCGATACCGCGTTGTCATTGCCAGCTTCGTCCTTGCAGACAGTCGCCGCGACTTGCACGGACGGACTAGCGCCTTTGACCACGAGCACAAACGTATATTTTGATCCGTCGCCCCCGAAAGCCTCAATCTCAGCATCCGCATTCGGCGTGATGTCTGCCTCGCTGAAACCATATACCGGCTTCGGCGTAGTCCCGTCCGCTTCGAAAAACTCCACCATAACATCAATGGCTTTGTTGGTCGTATTCGTCGCTTCACTTGAGGTCAGATCGCAATCCGGAGCGTCGGTGTTGTACTCCAATTTAATCCGCGTTGCATGCGTCGGCTGCCCGCCCGTCTCATTCGCCGCCCCATAGGGCAATTCAATCGTGACATCTTGCGGGCTTGTGCTAGGATTGTTGACCGTGAAGTGGAGCCGGTAGTGGTCATCCGCTCCACCAACGCGCGTGAGTGATGTTTTGGTGATATTGGTCACACTGAAATCCGACATCCCCAGGCCGGTCACATCCTCCTTGAATTGTATGTCGATTGTGTTAGGCGTTGTGTTGAACGTGATCCGCTGCGCGCCTGCCGATGAAAATACCATGCAACAACGCCGCGGCTCAGCGGTCTCACTGGAACAGTCCACATCCACCCAATTACCATTGATCAGAGCCCGTACCCAGAAAGACTTTTGGCCGGCGTCATTGACGAAATAGTGAGAGACGGCGCAATCGTCGCCGTTGTCATCCTTGAGGCGGAACGCGCCGCTAGACCATTGCGCCGACCGCGAGTCATACACAACTGACTTGCGGACGCCATAGAAAAATGATGGATACTCAATAGGATACCAGTCTTGCGGGAAGTTGTATTCCCGGCCAATCCAAATTTGCCGTGTTACTGGGTTCGAATCGCGCGACGTATTGAAGGCGTCTCCGACATCCTTATCAAGGGTTAGGGTTAGAGTAGATGGGCGAGCAGGAGAAAGCCCCTCTTGGATACCAGAGATCGCCACAATGTGACTGTGCATACCCAACGCACAGTTATTACCCAAAAGTGCCACGTAATCCTGAACCTGTATCGGCGTTGCACCGTGGATATAGCCGCGCGGGTCATGGCCTTGGCCAACTGCCGTATTGATTACAATTTGGTTTCCGGTTGCGGAGATGACGGTATAGTAAGTGCCATCCTGGAAGTTCGGCTTTTTTGTTCCGTCCCATCCCATGCCACCGTAGAGCGTGGATTGAAACGCCCCGTTGAAAATGACTGACCACCATCCGTTGGTCCACTTTTCCAATGACCACAAGAATAGCTGCATCATCAGTAATTGATGGTCGAGATCTTTCGCGCTCTGCGATGCGGTGAACGGATTCGCGCCGACATACTTCCCGCCCTTTGTGTTCGCTAGCGCCCATCCCTTTTTCGATTCGTGATTGGTGGTTTGCGCCAAGTGACAGTCCTGGCAGTTGGTTATAGGACACCAAACAATCGAGCCGCCCGACATGCTCGGGGCGCAATACGGGAACCCCGAGATATATGGGGCAGCTGCCCAGTATCCACCAGGGGCGTCCGAATGCACAAAATGATCAAGCTCGTGTCCCATGTTAGCAGGCATTCATCCAGGCGTAGATATACAGCGGGCAGCAATCCCACTTGTCAGTTGCAAGGGCCGCGCCTCCGCAAATGATCGCCGGGCCAGAATCATCGGGAACGAAGACAAGCACTTTGTCGCCCACCGAAAAGCCTGGCAAGCTGTCATCCTCCATCAACGCGTTGACAACGTCAAGGCCGGTATCCGCCTTGTTCCAGCCTGCGCTCAGCTGGACGGTAAAGCGCTTGATCCCGTTTGGGTCCGGGGTTTGCACGGTGGAGACTTCGCCGAAATACATTCCGCCCGCGCCCGGTCCTGGCGACGGGGCAGGACGGCGACCGATGCGCACGGAGGTGAGGTCGCGCCCGTCCGCGCTTGCCCGCGTCAATGATCTTGCATTCGCAAGTGTATCGTGTGGCATCAGTTGGACCCCACATAGTACGTGGATTGATAACGAACGAAATCATAGTCGATTTGCAAAACAGCCACATCGTCGAGAGTATAGCCGTTGATGTTGATGCTATCGCCAAGCCGAATCGCGGTGACAACGGTCGGAAGGGTAATCACCCAAGACGCATCCTCGCCTTGCAACTCTTTCAATCGCGCCTCGCCCCAGTCCTCGAGCTCCGCATCGTCCTTGCGGTTGTCCGTGTCGCCGCTGATTAGAGACAGGGAACCGTCCGCTTGCACGGAATAGGCCCCGTCGGCGTACATGTCCCAAGCAAAGCCGTCGTCCGTGAGGCGTTGCCGGCGGTACTTGTAATACGATCCGGTTGTCACGTCGCTTGTTTCTAGCCTCGCCTCATCGAGATAGACGCAGACCAACTTCACCCAGTCCGGCGTTATCATCGCCGCCGCCGCGCCATCGGCAAAATCCGGCTTGGCCTGGGGCTCGCTGAACCATACCCAACGGTTGTCCTTGATCGTGAACCCACTCATAACCGTGCGCGGCGTTCCTTCATCGGCATATTTCACGAGACAGAAAGGCATGGCCTTTCGACTCGAATGATTCGGGTCATCGTCCAACAACTCGCCGAGCACATGCGGTTGGCGATCCTCGGCAAGGCCCGTGAGTGGATTGGTTACCGATACTGTGGGGATCTCATAACGTCGGCCAACTTCCGCCGCGTATGGCGTATAGTCGGAATTTGCGGAGCCGTCCTGTGCTTGCTTGACAGTGTATTTCGGCGGGCACAACAACACCGCGCTTTCGATGGTGGCATCCCACGCCTCGGTGAGAGTCAATGTCGATTGCACGCGCTTACGTCGCCCTTGCATGGCCAGGCGGTTAACAAGACCGAAATCATCAACGCGATATTGAATGCGTTCGGCAGTCGGGTATCCGTAGGGTTGATCGCGGGCGGCCAAGTCATTGCGCACGCTATAATTGATTCGCCGCACTGGCCCGGCCCCAATGCGAAATGACGAAAGCAAATCGTTCGTGTTCGCCGCGTATCGCAAATACGTTCGTCGCCGATTGTCCGAAGCCGCCAAACGTTGCACTTGTTCCAGCGCCACGCCATGCGGCATGCCGAAAACAATTTGCGGGCCAACCGTTGTCGTCGGGAATGCTCCCGTGTCAAAATGCAAATAGTCGCTGTTGCTGTTCACGGAATATTGAAAGTCCGTGTAGCCATCATGAATATCCGAGCAGATTCGCCGTGAGTTCAGCGCCTCTTTGGGCAAGCCGGTTTCCTCGTCGATTTCGTTATAGTTATAAGAGCACGTGTCATCATTGAGATGGCCGCGTTCGTCCAGCGCAAGGATTTCCACGCGGTCGCCCATCTCATAGGTCTGGCCCGCCGCCTCAATGTACCCCCGGAACGTTGGCCTTGCACAAATATGCGGATTGACGTACACCAACACCGCCGTTCCTTGCGCGAGTAACCGAGTCGGGAACCGCCGTGCTGGAAAGTCTATGCGCGCCTCGGATGGCGCAAACCCGGAGCGCAACGTCAAACGCCGGAGCACGCCGTCTAGGCGCAGCTTGCCACCGATATAGACCCATACAATGGGTTTGTGAAATCCCGTGGGGCCTGTTCTCGTTGCGCCGATCCATCCCATTATGATGTCACCGCCGCGCTAATTACTTGGTCGCCGCTCGGTGGCGTTCCGTCACTGATTGCAGTCACTTCATGGCTGTATTCGCCATACGCCCCCGATTGGCTATAGGGGCGCACTTTGTAGGTGTAGGTTTGACCTTCCGTCAAACTTCCGCCCGGCAACGCGGAGCCGTCGTCATCCACGGAATACTCGCCGTCTGCCTGATAGGCCACCGTGTCAAACTCCGTATCATCGCGGTAGAAGGCAACGCCGCCCGTCTCCGGCACGTCCGCCGTGCATGTGACGCGAATATCGCCAGCGATAATGCTTTCCGCGCGGATGTCGTAGATCGTGTCCGGTGGCGCTCCCGCAATGTAGGTAAGCCCGCCCGCGCCATCGTCAATGTATTGGAAGTCGAGCGTCGCAATGTTCGCAATTCCACCATAGCCATTTACGGCCATCACGGCAACGCGCCATGTTCCCGCGAAAACTTGCAGGGTCAATGTCGTGGCGCCTGGGTATCGTCTCCGGCAATAGGCCCAGCGCGTATCAGCAAAAGGCAGCTCATCAAAAAACGGGAATTGATTGACCGCCCATAAATAGCCCATTGTGCCAGAGCCGCCCGTCTCCGTAAAACTGAACGTCTGTGCGCGACTTTCTCCGGTTCCGATGTCGTCGAGGCTATGCGTTATCTCGGTAATGGTCGCGGGCGCGGCCGTTATGGTTGCCGTTGCCGTCTCTCCGTTATCGCCGCCCACGCCATTCCCTATATTACCGGCAATGTCGCGATACAGGATCTTGAATTCATACGTGCCTGTCGATAAATCAGAAACAACATATGACCGGAGCTCTTTTTGTTCTATGGTCGCAAGTAGCGTGTCCGCGCCCAAACCGTCGCCCTCGTCATAGTATATTAGATAGGCGTCGAAATCATCCTCGTCGGGCGAATCCGACCACGACAAAATAACATTGTCGCCCACCGGATAAGCGTAGAAGAAGGCCGTGCCGTCGAGAATGTCCTGGGCAGGATCGCGCAACGTGCCAAGGATGTTCACCATCTTCAGCCATGTGCCCGCGGGCGTCCAAGGCAAGAGAAACAAGTCCGCGTCTTGCTGCACGGTCTCACGCACGCCATCAACGAAAACATGCCAGTCGTATTCCTCGTCATCTATGTATGAGGGTATGATTGCCTCGCCGCGCAACGTGGGCTGCCCGTCCGCATAAAGCAATAAGTTACTGTCAAGACCAAGGCCCGCAACACGACCGAAGCGCGGAGCGTAAACAAGCCCATCAACCCAGGGTTCCATGTTTAATATGTCATGCCCAAAGACTGGCATCATTTACCCTGGCAATAGGAATATGGTAGGGTTCGTCGGCAAACCTGGAATGGGGCTTTCTTGCTGTGCAGTGATGCGGAGATGTTCCCCCGGCTGAAATTTGAGGCGGTTGGGAAAGGCAGTCCAGCCGCTTCCATGTGTTCCATCGCTCACTGTTATGTCTGCGGATTTGCTACCCACGTCGGCATCGCCCGACGCTTTTTGTATTCGGAAAACAAGATCGGCGCCCGTTGGCCCTTCGTCCATGATAACCTGCCCAGCAGCGAAACCCGCGCCATACTCGAACTCTATGGTATCATGCAGGTCGAGATTGCCGCCCGAGGAGTCCATGACTCCGTGCTTGTAAATCGTCACGGGGCGATCCCACCATTTGAAGAGGCGACCATAGCCGACATACGTAAAGTAGAGCGTGACTTGTGAACTTGTCAAAACCCGCCCGGTCGTTTTATCCAACACACATTCATTCGTGCTCGGGACGCCCATCTTCAGAACATCATAGCGCGTACCGCCCAAATCTTGCGCCGTTGCCGCGCCATAGGTCGCGTCAGTGTTCCCGATTACCTGATCATTTGTTGCCTCTTGTAGCCATCCCGCGTAGTAGGTCACTGCATTTATGGTGACCGCAACGGAGCACGTGACTATTTCGTTTGTTACGTCGTGGCCGTCCGCGTAAAACTCTGTTTGGACGCTCATAGATAGGCTCCGTCAATAATAATGGACCCAACGCCCCCGCCAGACGCATTGCCAACCATAGCCGGACGGGGCGGCCACGGCGCGCTGTATTGGGCCGCTCTCGAAATCCACAAGGCGCATATTGGTGAACGAGCCGACGGAAAACGTCAGGGTTGCAATCACATACGTGATGCGCGCCGTATCAATCGAGGCGATCAGTGTTTTCAGCGTTCCCTCGGAAGACGCACACAGGCGATTTCGGAAGATGCCTTCCTCGGCAAACACGAACTGCTTGCTATCCTCTTCGGTTTGACGCGTGCCCAAGACCATGTAATCGCGCCCCGAACAATGCGGATATACAATATCCTTCACTTCCCCGTCTTGGGCGTTGCGCCCGGCGAGATGATGCCATTCGCCAAATGTCACGCCACCCCAGCTGAGCGCGGTCATTTTTCGATTTCCTTTGGCAAGTCCCCATTTAGGATGGCAGCCTCTTCTTGCAGTTGCGCGAGCATGCTTTGGAGTTGTGTTTGGCCCTGCGCGTTGATCGTCAATGCGGCCCTGAGCAAGTACGGCTTGAGATCCGGCAGCTCGTCGTAGATCTTCCCGATGGCCCCGGCGCCATAGCCTTCCTGGGAACGCAGCATCACGCGCGAGCGTAGGAGCAAGTGCATTTCCGACGGGGCAATCTTTTCATTGGTCACCGCGTCGCAGAGCTCCTTGTCAATGTAGCCCTCGAAAAATTGCGGGTTGTCGCTCGCGTATCGCATGAGCACCACCTTCACCGGGTCTGCTGGCACGGTCTCTCGCGGCGCTTGCGACCTTTGCGCTTGGGCCGCCCACAAACAACCCATGATAACTACGACAATCAGCGTTACTCGTTTCATTACTCTAACCCCTTTCGTAAGTTACAATCGCGCGCCCTCTTCGATTGGGCCATTGCGAAAGTGCTCATATTTCAGGCGGCGGGAAATCGCTTCCTCGTGTTGCTCGCGGAGCTCCTCGTTTTTTTTGGCAAGCTCAGTCACGCGCATTTGTCGCCGCAGAGATTCCTCTTGCGCTTGGAGTTGGTCGGCGCGTTCCATTGCCCCTTGTCGCGCAATATGCCCCTCTGGGAACTCAGCGGCGTGGCCCTCGAAATACTCAACGCCCATTGATAACCGATTCGCGCGGCGTTGCAACCCCAACATGCGCTCATCGGCCACGGTCGCCCGATACTCCTCGGCGGTCATGGGTGGACGCTCTTGCGCGGTGGCCGGGAGCGCTGGCATTGCTCGCGGTTGACTGCGCCGTACGTAGTCCTTCGTTGCCTGCAAATGCTCCGGACTCATCATGGCCCAAGACCAGAGGCCCTCGCGCTCGGCCTTGGGAAATGCTGATCCCCGCAAGCTCTTGGCCAGTTCCGACCGGCCCAAAAATTTTTGCGCCGCGCCCTCGCCCTCAAAGACGAGCTTCCGCATGTAGCCGATTTCTTGCGGGCTTTTGCCTGCCTTGCGCATATCGGTTGCCATTCGACGGAAGCCCTTTTTCCATGATGCGCCTTGCGCTCCGGCTTCCAAATCGACGCCCGCGGCTTTCGCCATCGCCTGTATGGAATCCGGGATCGCCGCCATTGCGATCTTGTTCATTGCGTCATTTGGGATGATGTTTTCCGATAACGCGAAAATTTCCGCAAGCCACTTTGGCGCTCCCGCCTCGCGGTATCGACCCACAGCCAACTGATGACGCACGTCTTGTTGGCTTATGCCACGCAATCCCATTTCTTGTTCGATGGGGATGTTCGTTTGCCACTGCTGAATCGACTTGCGCAACTCGGCGAACCCGTAAGCAGCATCTTTCAACCGTTGGCTGAGCTTTTGGCCTACTGCGTCCTCTGCCGTCTCGCCAATGCGCCGCACGGCATCCTCAACTTGGTCTACGTTCTGAGTAAGCGATTGTGCAGCCGCAACGGCTTCTGCCCCAAAAATCTCTTGGATTGTCGAGGCGTCTAAACTTGAAAGGTCTCGCAACTGATCAAGCAAGCTCCCGCGCGTCGTGTAACCTTCTTCGATGGCTTTGTCCATGCGCAAAATGACGTTGCGCACCCCTGTGAATGTCCGCTCACTCCGGCCCCCGCGTTGCGTTGCCACGACCAATGCGCCGCCCAGCTCGTCGAGGGAATGCCCCAACGGTTCGGCAACGGCGGCCACGTCCGGCAGCAAACGCGCGAGATCTTCGAATGTCAAAAAGCCTAGCTCGGCGGTCCGATTGATTTTGGCCTGCGCTTCCGAAACACTGTCCAACGTCTTCCCATAAATCAGATACGTCTTGAGCAGTGCCTTCACGCTCAGCGGCAACTCTGTTCCGGTAAGGCGTGTCAACTCGATTGCGCTCGACAAAACGTCTTTTTGAATGGCTTCGCTCAAATGTGACGCACCAGACTGGATGGAGAACAGAGCGTCCGCAATTTCCTTGCGCGTGATTCCAAAGGCATTGGCCAGCTCGAGCACTTCGTCTTTCTTGCTGGCAATCTTTGATAGGTTGTCGCCCAGCGACAGGAGCCCGGTCATCTCGCTTTCGAATTTGGAAGACTCCTCGCGCAGGCGCTTGTACTCCTCGACGGTCGCGCGGACGGCAGCGCTCACTCCAGCCGCGCCAACGAAGCCGCCTGCCAACGTCATGGCTGTGCGCTTCATGCCGCCAAGCGTTCGGTCGAAACGCCGTGCCTGACGGATCTGACCACGGAATGCCGTCTCGCTTTTTTTCTGCGTGGCAATGAGACGACGGAAACCCTGAACGGCTTTCGCTTCCTCGGAATCTAAAACGAATGTTACGTTTCCCATCTGTTACTCACAGGCAAAAAAGTATAAGTCCGCAAACGTCGGCGCATACTCAGGCATCAACCCCGCTCGCCATCGGCGGTATCGTTGCCATCGTCCGTTCGGGCATCGCCGTTTTTTTTTGCGTTCTCCGCAAGCGCCTTTTGTATCGCGATGATCGTTGGCCAATCAAACAGCGCCTTTAATATTTCCAGTCGGTTTGTCGTGGACAACAAGCCCAGATAGCCAACTTCCCATTGACTCACACGGTAATTGACCGCTAAGGCTTCCACAGCAAGCGCAGTCTGCTCTTCTTCAGGCATGAGCTCCGACGGCGTCTCCCCTTCCGCCAGTTCAATTAAGCCCACGTCGCGCTGGAACAATTCCCAGGCTCTCTCTGCTCGCTCACACAAGCCAGCAAAGCGCGTCTCTATTTGCTGTTGCCAGTTGCCCGAAGCGTCAATGGACAAGCGCCGAGGGACGGGAGCGGGCTGCACGGGGCTTGTGGCCATGGGCACAACCCACTCCCCGCCATCGCTCAAGGCAACCTTATGGCCGGGGATAGAGTCCTCGCGCGCCAGATCATCAGGCGTCGGTGGCGTGTCGCGGAACCAGCCCAGGAAATATGCACCATCATTGCATGCCCTCCATTCTTGGGCTTCCGGGTCGAAGCGCACATCGGAAGGCTTGCCGAGTGAAACGATAATCCCGCCATGCCCCCCGGGCCCGGATGCGGTTTCTCGCGTCGCGAGGCCGCGCATATCCAATACGGAGGCTAAGCCTACCTCCGCAAGATCCGAGGCGGTCGCCCCGGCCCTGTTCGGCAGAAAATAAAGGAAAGCCGCCATATCACGCGTCCGCCCCTTCCTCATCATCGGCTCGCGTGGCGTCCGGGTGTTCCGCCAAATAGGCGTTGAACACCTGGTCCAACGCGCCAACCTGGAGCGGAGGGACGCCCTCATCGCCCTTGATAATACGGGCCATGCTCAATATGGGCACGGTGTCCTCGGGCTCGATTGTCCCGCGTGTCACCAACTCACATTGTTTGCGATACATTTCCCGCACGCAGTCAACCGCAAGTTGGCGCATAGCCTTTTCGACTTCCCGCGCTCGTGCATGCAATTGTGTTCCCGTTGAAAACTGACCCATGGTCTCGCCCTTTCTTATGCGATAGCGGTAGCCGCTGACACAACCATAATCGCGTTTGTTCCATCGTACGTCGGAGTTATGATGACTTCCGCCATAAGCGGTTCGCCTTGGGAGCCACCTACTGTCTGGCAGGAAATCCGTCCATCATCTATTGTGAATGAGATGTGCTCCGATGTTGCGTCGGCAACGCGTGTTCCACCCTCGTCAACTTTGCGGAGATACACCACGCTGTCCGACGCGCCTTGCTCCGCGCCTGCCGCCGTCAGCGTGCTGAGAATGCCTACGTTGCTGGACCGCACACGAATTGACGGATTGCGATTCATGATTCCCACAAACGTGGGATACGCCTCGCCGTCACCTTGACGGACAATTTCCTCGATGCCAAAATCAACTGTGATATCCTCAATACCCGTGATCGCCGAGCCGTTGATTTTCACGGGACCGCAAACAAACGCCTCTGTCACATCGGGCGATCCCGTCAATTGCTGGCTGCCGGTAATCGTCAACGGCGACGTGCTGCCGTCGCTGGAGATGGCCGAAATTTCGAGGTCATACGTTGCAAATGCGTTCAGCGGCGCATTGATTGTACGCGGAATGATAAGCCCATTTCCGATGCTGAGCTTCGTATGCTCGGCGGTTGTCGGCGGTGTGCGTGTGCCGCCGCTGAGCATCTTTTGCAACCATGCCTCAACGGCGTTGAGACCGCTTGACCCGCTCGCTTCAATCAACAGGCCCGAAATGCCTACCTTGCCAAGCACTGTTGCAAGCGCCGTTGTGCTTACACGCAGTCGCGGCTCTTGGCTCATGACAGCAACATATTTCGGGTCAACGCAACCATCCGCCGCCGCCAGCTCCTCACTCAGGTTTGTGTCAAGTGCCCAGTCCACAAGTTGGGAAATGAGGTAATCCTCCCCGGAGTTGGGGTCGGCGTTTAGCGCATATAGGGTGTGAAGTGTTGATACTGCCATTAGACCGTTGTCCTTTCCGCATTGCGCAAATTCATGATGCGGACTTGCATCAAGTCTTCGTAGAAGTCCTGCATTTCTTTTTGCTCCGCTTGCGTCGTGCGCGTAAGCTCGGCGGCCTTATCCGCTTGCCCGGTCGCCTTGCGATAAGCATATAGATGTTTTGGCCCAGTCAATATTCCTCGCGCGCGCTTTGATGTGCCGCTCAATCGCACCCCGCTTGTTACCATGCGCTTCATCTCGCCCGACCAGACAAGCGGCAACTGGTGGCCCATTACACGTTGCTTGCGCCGGAGATAAGCATCCGTCCGTTTCTGATACCGATATTTCCATGCCGCAATTGGCTTAAAATGCTGTGGTAAAAACATCTGCCACCAAAACCGCACGGTGTCTCTTAGTGAGTTGCGATTCAGCGGCGCAAACCGCCGAGCAACTTGTCGCGGACTTCCTCTTTCTATGATCTGTCCTCGTATCATGGCCCCCACTCCACGTTGAACGACATCCAGTGAAAATGGTCGCCTTCGCCGGACCGGTTCGGGAAGTTGCGCTCGGGCGGGTCGCGTTGCATAATCCGCTGAATGGAGAGGTAGCCGCCAGATCCGGCCAACTCGCTCATGTCGTCAATCACGCCGCCGACGTTGTTCAGGAATTCCAAGGCGGCATCGTCAACCGCGGCTTCCGCCTGATACGCCACTGAGACGCCGGCCTCGAACATCAGGACTAGGGAGCCACCTTCTTGAAAGTGATTGCGCGCCCCGCCCGCAATCATGTTGTATGACCAACTGTCGCCTTGCGTGATTACCGCGAAGGGCCGGGTCAAACTACTGGCGGAAACATAGGCCATATAGGTGCGCGCCCGCGCCGCCGCGACCGTGCTCACGCCAAGCCACATTTGCCACGCGCTACAATTCGCGAGAAGCGTTTGCAGATTGTAGATCGGCAAACTTAACGGCCCTGTCGGCGTCACTGCCATTGATCAACCTCGATGGTTCACAAACATGTCTTGGCGGCCTTTGAACTCGGCGTCGAACTTCTGCACTTGTAAAAGCGCCAAGCCTTCGTTGTCGTCGGCCTCGACTTCCACGACTGACCAGTCCGCCGCGTCGAATGTTACAACGTCCTTGCGTGCCGGGGTGGCGATGCCTTCCGTGGCATCCGTTGAAACCATTACATCAGCCTGAGTAAGTTCGCCGACGCCTTCCGCGCAGACGTTTTCGCGCTGGGGTTGGCGATCAACAATCGCGGTGATGGATTTCAACGCGCCGCCATCGGGCGTATAACTCACCGTCTCGCCAAGCCCATCCAGCAACATGGCGCGCCCCGATTCCTCAAAAGCGTCGGCAAACCAACTCATTTAGTCCTGCCAGACTTGCACGCGCAGCGTGGTTGTCATAGTTGTGGGCCCGTCTAGGTAGACAGTCACGGCATCGGTGCTGGGCACAATGCTTGTTATGCTCCGGCCTTGCCCCGATGTAACAATCGAAGCGAACGGGTAATCGTCGGAATCCGTGCCGCTCACGGTAATTGCCACGCTCGATGTATTGGTTGTCACGTCATCCGTGGCGAACACGAGCGTTTTTCCCGAGGCGATAAGCGTGGTCGCGGTGCAGGTCGTGAACGTGCCGGCCGCTGGCGTTGTGTCGCCAATTGTGGCCCCGTCAATGTTCCCTCCATCAATATCAGCAAGCACAGCGCCCAAAGACGTAAAATCGCCAGCGGCGGGCGTTGTGCCCCCGATGGTAACACTATCCGCTGTGCCACCGTTGATATCCGCTGTGGTTGCGGTGAGGGAGCTAAACGTGCCAGCAGCAGCGGACGAACCACCAATGGTTGTTCCGTCAATGGCCCCGCCATCCAGATTTACCGTTGTTCCCGTTAGCGTGGTAAACGTGCCGGCCGCTGGGGTCGTTCCACCAATCACGGTTCCGTCAATCGTGCCGCCGTCAATGTCCACGGTTGCAAGCGTCGAGCCCGATGGCAACGTCGCGCTATCGTTTACCGTAAGACTGGAAACGCGCAAATTCACGAACGACCCGTTCTGGGTTTCGTAGTACGCGCCCAAACAGATCGCGACACCAAGAGCCAACCACGCAAGCGGCAACAGGTTTCGGCCTTTGTATTTCATCGTTTCAAAGTCCTTTCCGGGGCATTGCCCCATGGCTTACGTGGTGATGTTGTCAAGCAACTGCAAGCACTCGGTGAACAGGATTTTTTCGTCCGTGTCCATGCGCGCGCGGATGATGTCCGACCGAACCGTTTCGTCGCGGTAGCTTTCCATCGTTGCGCCGATAGACGAACCATCTTGTCCCCAATGGAACATGCGCCCGAGTCCCGGCTCTCGAATGTCATTTGACGTGCAGATCCGGGCAACCGCCGCGTATTCATCCGACCAAATCGGGGAAATGCTCACGCTCTGCTCGCTGTTTGCCGTGTTCTTCGCGCTTCCCGCAACGATGATGTATGGTAGGTCGAAAGCATCCTGGAGCTCCGCAATCCCGATTTCCGCAGGCAGCACTGACTTTACAGCTTTCACTTTGTCAATGATTTCCGAGCACCGTCGCACGTTGAGAAACACTCGGCGGTTGACGATGAGCGCATTGGCCCAAAGACCGGTTGCGTCCCATAGCGCCTTGACCCTGGCGGCAACGTCCGTAATCGGCGTTGCGGCGGTCACGTCATCCCATTCATTCGTAACACTGGTCGGCGTCCATGTTGACGCGTTGAACACCATGTCCGCCACGCGCTTTTCCATATTGCGCAACACAACATCGCGGGCACGTTGCGCGGAGACCAGCTCTGCGTCGAAGAAGTCTACGTAGAGGTCGGCTTCCCGATCATCCACGGGCTCCTCGGCGCCATGCTCCTCGGTCGCGTAGCTGTCGGTTGTGAAGTCCCAGTGCGACCGAGCGTAACCCGTGCCGGGCGCACGTCGCGTTTCGCGGTTCTCCAGCAATTGTTCGATGGGGATTTTCCCAAAGATTCCGCTCGACTTGGCAACCTCGATGACCGGCAACACCTGGGGTGCAATAAAGCCCGCGCGGTCGGCGGCCAAATCGAACTCTTCCAAACTCCCGGCCAACTCGGGCCGCAGAGTCGAGAGGCTTGATGTTGGGTGAGGCATCGGTTTCACTCCTTTAGTGAGTTTCGCCGATCCTCGCTTTCGCCTTTGTTACCTCCGTGAAGTTTGATCCGCTTTCCGCTATCCGCTTACGCAGGCAATACTTCAATTGCATCATTGTTCGCTGTGGCGGCTTCCAGCGCTTCGCCAACGGCAACCGTCCCGCTGTCGGAAATCTTGCCACTTGCCGCTGCATACACCGCCGCGCCCTTGGCAATCGCTTTCGACGCGATCATGATCTGCGTGCCTTGCGCCGTTGTGAGGCGCACGGCGACTTCTTCGTCGGCGGCCAACGCGTCAGTCTCTAGCGTGCCGACACAATCCGTATGCGCGGCGCTGCAATATTCGAGCTGTCCACTTCCATCCAAATGGACACGCCGATATTGGCTCAATGCGCCGCTTGCTGTGAATGTGCGGGTTGGAGTTGCTACAAAATTCGCCATTTTTCTTACCCCTTTCTTTGTCGTTGTCGGTTCGGGCTTTGCTTGGCCTTGTTCGTTTTGTTAGATCTCGCGTTCCGCGAATGCCAGCGCTCCTTTCCGGTTTCCTTGGCGCTCATTATAAGCGACCACGTACGCCTTGTGAAGTTCCGGGTCCGCTTTTCGCGCGGCCTTGATGGCATCGGCGTGTCTCTTGCCCTTGGCCAAGTGCGCCCCAATAGCCGATTCCCAACGATCAATCGCATCGGCGTTGGTCGCCTCTTCCTCATCGCCACCTTCAGACCCCAGCGCGTCAACCCCCGGCTTGGAGGCCTTCGCCTTGAGCTCCTCGATCTCCTTGGCCTGATGCGCCATCCATGCCCCCTTGGCTTCGTCCGCCGTAGCCTTGCGTTCGAGCTGATCACACAAGAAGTCGGCGGTCGCCTGTGGGACGGCGGCCTTCAGTTCTTGGTAGGTCGCCGCCACGGGCTCTTGTGACGGTGTTTCCGCAACAATAGCGGTGTCCGCCGTTGTTTCTGTCGCCATTTTTGTCTTGCTCCTTTCTCTGTTTGTTTCCTCTCGCAAATCTTCGAGGACCAATTCAAACGGCTTTATGCCGTCGATCAACCCTACTTTGATTGCGTCCGCGCCCACGTAAACCCGACCATCCGCCAAGGCTTGCACGACCTGAATGCCCATGCGTCGGCCCCGCGCGACGGCCTCATTGAACTGATTGCCCAACTTGTCCACCGTCGCCTGAAATTCCGTCAAATGCTCCTCGGTGACTTCCGTCCCCGGCGTGCCCGCTCCCTTGAATTCGCCGGTCCGCAAAACGTGGACCTTGATTCCCTCGCTCTCGGCAAACGCGGAAGAATCCTCCACAACCAGAAAAACACCGATGCTGCCGATCAATGCGTTTGCGTTTGCGAAAACCTTGTTGGCCTGCGATGCGACATAGTAGGCCGCGCTTGCGCCCCGGTCCTCAATGTAGGCGTAGACTGGCTTTTCTTTGGACGCTCGCGCCACGTCGTCGGCGAGATCGGGAATGCCCGATACCGTCCCGCCAGGCGAATCAATTACAAGCGCAATACCAGCGATGGAATCATCAACAAGCGCATTGCGCACTTGCCGCCGGGCCCGGACGGTTGAGGCAGCCTCCATCAAGCTAGAGCCATATTTCATGAGCGTACCGCTCAGTTGAATCATGGCGATTCCGCCAGTAAGCACGGGGTAGCTTATGTCAGTCGCCACTTGGGGCTCGGCAAGTTGCTTGGCGATATGGTCGCCTAAATCGCGCGCTCGAACCGTTGTTGCAAGGGCCTGGAACGTCGCGGACTCCATCGCCCACGGACCGAAATACTGATCAAGGTGCGAAACGCGCTCGGTGGCCCACCCCGGCGGCTGGATGTCAAACTCAAGCATCGTCGCTCCCATCGTCATCCTCTTTCATGGGTTTTGCAGGTTGTGCCTTTTGCTGAGGCAGAGCCGCCAGATCGCGCCATGTTACCCCGGCGTTCACGCTCTGCCCGTTGATTTCATCGGCCTTGGCAATTGCCAAGGAAATTATGATTGCGCGGTCCTCGACGATCTCGGCAGCAACATCGTCCCAGTCCTGGCCTCGTTCCGCATGTAAGCGGCGAGGCGAGATAAGACCGTTCTCCAACCGATGACTATCGGCCTGGGCGTCCTTCAATGGCTCGATATATGGCCACGTCGGCGGGTTCCAGTTGTGGGCAAAAACATCAATGCCGGACCGCATGGCAGCCCGCCGAATTGCGGAATCATCCGCATGCCATTGGCGCAGCTTCCAGACATACGTCGGGCGATATAGGCGCTCAATCAACCGCTGCTGCATCTCGCGAAAGCCTATGCGGGCTTGATCTACGGCGCCACGCCAGCCAGAGAAATTCGTCTCGCTTGCGTCCAATGTTACCAGCACCAATGGAAGCCCGAGGTTGTTTCCGATAGTTGTCAAGATTTGCTTGATATGTGGGAAATATTCGGGATTGGGAACGCTCGGAGAAAAGCCCTGGAGTTTTTCTCCCGGCGCTCCGGTGACTTCCATTCCTGGCGCCACGCCCTCGACTGTGCGAGTCGTCGAATCGCTCAAGGTCTCAGTGGCGGTGTCGCCCATGGTAGGGGGCGTGCCTCCCGAGAAATCAATCTCCCGCTCACGGAAAAACGCGAAGCAGCTCACAACTTGCTGTTGCACAAGCTTCGCAAATTCAATGTCCTCCAACATACCCATCTTATCAAACACCGGGGCAAACGCCGTCACGCCGCGGGTTTGCGAAATCCGCCTCGGATTGTAAACGTGAAAGACCTGGCGATAGCCCTTGTTGTCGCGGACCGGGTAGGGGCGCATGTCACTGACAAGCCGCACGGTTTTACTCGGCGCAACGTCCTCTTTGGTGAACCAATACTCAAGGCGCCTACGGTATTTGTTCAGCAACACCCCATGCACAACCGGCCTGCTCGTGTTTGTTGGCGTCCGCAAGCGGTGGGCCTCGACAGCTTCCAAGGCCCCCTCCTCGCGATCAGGCAGAAAACACACGTCGCCATCCACAAACATCTGGCGCAACGCAAGCCGGACTTGAGAATTGAAATTGTGCTCTCCTGCGCGGTCGCATTGTTCCGGGTCTATCGCCCATGCCTTCCAGTGAGCCAGCAAATCCGCATCCAAGCCAGGATCGCCAGTCGCCGGATCTAGCTTGATTCCACCTTGCAAAATGTTCGTCACGGCTCGGTTGACAATGTAGCCTACATTGGCGTCGTTGCGGTCGAAGTCGCGCGCATATTCCATCATGCGCAGATAGTCCGAATCGTTGCGATAGTGATAGTCGGCATGCGCCCCCGATGACGGAATGCCTGAGCGTATACGACGAAAGCGATTGGACCGCGCCGCAGCATAATCCGCCCGCATACCCTCATAGGCGTCGAAAACGGAGGTAGGCTCTTGGCGTCGTCTGCGTCTCATCGGTAATACTCAAAGCTAGCGACTCGCACTTCGCCGCTCTCGGTCGTCGTGTCGTTTTCTTGCCACCACTCAATCGCCATATCCAATTGGTTTTCGATTTTCTGGTAAGCGTCGCGCACGGAAGAACCGCCTTTGCGAACCTCTTCCATCATGCGGCGCAACAACATGCGGCAAGCCTCGATGAACAACTTCGCCTTTGCCGTGGAACCCTCCACGTCATAATCAGCGTTATCATCGTACTGGGCTTGGATTTCTGCCAGTGTGCTAGAAGAACTTAGTGCCATAATCACAGAAGGGCGGGAGAGGGGACCGGCGAACCGGTCCCCAAGGCGGAAGCGCGGATCGCCCTTCGCTTTACGCAACTAACACAAATTAGGGATTTGTCAAGGGTTCCGAGTTCGGTTTTTCGGATTGTTCGGAATTTCGGTTTTTCGGATTTTTACCCACACACTTCCTGAGTCACTGCCTACTCCGGCGGAGCTGGGATCTTGGTCCAATAAGCCACGGGCGGCGTAGACAACATGCACAATCGCGCACTGTTCAGATACCAATCCTCCCCCGCGAAATAGGCCATCATCGGACCACCGTCTATGGATTGGCCACGCAACCAGACGAGATAATATCCCTTCTTCTCAGGAAGCTCCGTGTTACAATCCATCCATTCAATGAATTTGTGTACAGGAGCTGACACACGCACTTCCTCATAGCGGCCGATATAGCATGCTCGCCCACGGCAATCTGGGCGAAGCACAATAAGGCCTCCACTACGAAATCGGATTGCAACATGGCTTTCCATGTCGATCCTCTGAAGACGTTCGCCCTGTTCGTTCTCGAATTGGCCTAAGACAGCGCCCTCGAATTCGTGCAAATTCTGGTTGCCGCACAACTGCCAAGTTCTCATGATCTCTCTCCTGTCGGTATTTGTTCACACAACCAACGAATTACGTCAGGTGGCGTGTTGACGAATCGCTTATTGTTGAGTCGCGCCCCTTGCCGCTGAAGCCCCATCCACAAACGTTTAAACGCCTTTGCTTGATTCATGCTCAACATCACCTCCACGTGACGCTGTGCATACTGACCCTCAACCAAGTCTTCCAGAGGCAATTCCAGCCGAGTCATGTTTTGGCGTGTCGCCCCGGTTTCCGGCGCAACGGTCAACATCCCGTTGCTTTGCTGTTGTTGCTGTCTCGAACGGTGTTTACTCATGCGTCAGTCCTTTCTGGCAATATACGTTTACGCCATTGCCTTATTTGCTCTTTCCGCTATCTGTTTGTCAATGCCGAGCATTGACAAGTTACGCGCCGCGTTTTTGTCCGCATGGTCTTTGTGCTCGCAAACAACACACTTGAACGCAGCTGATCCGGCTTTGCCTTTTGGACGATTTCGCCGATCTATGCAACCACATTTTGCGCATCTCTGCGATGTATAACGCGGATCTACATAGACAATTTGCGCGCCTATTTGTTTCGCTTGCCATTCAATCGCGGTCTTCAATGTATATGGCGCCCAATGCCGCGCCAACCATTTATCATTTTTGATATTCGCGGAAAGGTCTTCCATTTGCCAAATACCCGCGCCTTCGCGTTTCGCAATGTCCGCGATTGTTCCAGCAATCCCGCGTGACGCATTGTTGATTAACCGTCGCTCTTTGCTCCGTAACTTTCTCAAACGCGCTTGCACATTGTCGCGCATTGGACCCATGAGTCCGCTATGCTTGCTTTTCAATGCGCGGACTATGCGCCGGATTTCGTTCTTTATCAGGCCTCTGGAATTCAAAATCTCGCGCCCCCGGCCTATCAACATTGCCCATGCGCGAGGCTTGCCCTTTTCCCGGATATGTATTGCGGCTGGCACCATAACGCCAAAATCTATACCCAGAACCACGTCCTCGGATAACGCGCAATCGCGTTGAGGATATGCAATCACAACACCAGCCTTCCATTTTGCTTCATGCGCTCGCCGACTCGTATTTCGATATACTTTACAGTCGCGAAGTTCCCAGTCCTTTTTTTCGGGGTCCTGAGAAATCACGTTTTCGATTTGTTGTAGTTGTGTTTTGTCTCGGCGTTTCACGCGCAACCCATAGGCAACCCACGTTGACAGTCCGTTTTCCTTTGCCCACTTTTGCGCAAACATTTGGACGCACAACCAATATTGATTTGCATCCTTGACTACCCGCGTACAAGTCGCGCGAATAGGCAACGGCAACGTTCCATCCGTGCGAAATGTAGCTAGGCTTCTTGTGCCCTTCAGTAATAACGCTTTCCCGGGCTCGCCAGTAAACTGCGTTTCCGCGTTCCGACATATGCCGTTCGCCATTTGTGCGCACATTGGGCCATTCGCAATATCCAACTCCTCGAATATGTCCTTGTAACCATTTAGGCGCAGGCGCTTACGCTCGTTTGGTGGCAATTTTTTTTTCTTGCACAAATAGGTATTGAAGGAATGTTGATTCGCTATATCACCAGCGGTTCTCGCCATTTGTCGCATTGTGTCATATATGAGCTTTCTTTGTTCTTCCGTGATGTCTTCCACGGTATCCGTGCGGGGATAGTACTCCTTGATTTGGCCTACTCCAAATGTTAGTGTTTTGATCATAATTCTTCTTTCTCCTGCTTCTTGCGCGTGGGTTGCGACCGCCGGATGGCGCGGCAAGGACGGTTGAATCCCTCCTCCACCTCGCGCGTGGCCCGGACCTTGCGCGAGTGGCCGGACCCGGTCCTCCACCTCGCGCGTGGCCCGGACCTTGCGCGAGTGGCCGGACCCGGTCCTCCACCTCGCGCGTGGCCCGGA
>Ga0180438_10001196_pt1 | contig 46649 bp, 28 predicted proteins | sample SS_ome_12_FD_132455 | JGI IMG/M metagenome (GOLD analysis project Ga0180438, IMG submission 132455) | Hypersaline lake sediment archaeal communities from the Salton Sea, California, USA - SS_3_D_2 metaG | ecosystem: Environmental > Aquatic > Non-marine Saline and Alkaline > Hypersaline >...
AAGAGCATGGCCCTGGAAATCGAGTGGGTCGAGGGCATGCAGTTCGACCGCGGGTACCTCTCGCCTTACTTCGTGACCGACCCTCAGAAGATGGAGTGCGTCCTGGACGACGCCTACGTGCTGATTCACGAGAAGAAGCTCTCCAACATCAAGGAGATGGTGCCGGTACTGGAAGCCGTGGTCAATGCGGGCAAGCCGCTTCTGATCGTGGCCGAGGACATCGACGGTGAGGCCCTGGCCACGCTCGTGATCAACCGGCTCCGCGGCACGATCAAGGTCTGTGCCGTGAAGGCCCCCGGCTACGGCGACCGGCGCAAGGCCATGCTCGAGGACATCGCGATCCTGACCGGCGGCCAGGCCCTATTCGAAAGCCTGGGCAAGAAGCTGGAGAACGTCACCCTGGCCGACCTGGGCCGTGCCAAAAAGGTCGTGATCGACAAGGACAACACCACGATCATCGAGGGGGCCGGCAAGTCGGCCGAGATCAAGGGCCGCATCGAACAGCTCCGCCGCGAGATCGAGAACACCAAGAGCGACTACGACCGCGAGAAGCTCGAAGAGCGCCTGGCCAAGCTGGCCGGCGGCGTGGCCAAGATCAACGTCGGGGCCGCCACGGAAAGCCAGATGAAGGAGCGCAAGGCCCTGGTCGAGGACGCCCTGCACGCCACCCGGGCCGCCGTCGAGGAGGGTATTGTGCCCGGCGGAGGGGTGGCCCTGCTGCGGGCGGCCGCCTCGCTGAAGCCCGCGGGGCTGGCCCAGGACGTCGAGATCGGCTACAATATCGTGCTTAGGGCGTGCCGGTCGCCGGTGACCCAGATCGCCGCCAACTCGGGCAAGGACGGCAGCATCGTCTGCGAGAAGGTGGCCGAGGCCAAGGGCAACACCGGCTACAACGCGGCCAGCGACGTCTACGAGGACCTAGTCAAGGCGGGCGTGATCGATCCGACGAAAGTGACCCGCACCGCCTTGCAAAACGCCGCCAGCGTTGCTATCCTGTTGTTGACCAGCGACGCACTGGTGGCCGAGAAGCCCAAGGAGGAGAAAGCCCACGCCGGCGGACCGCCGCCGGACGACATGTACTAGCCGCGAATCGGCAGACAGGAGCGAGGGGCCGGGGGGTCAAAACCTGGCGGACCGCCGGCCCTGCCTGTCGCGACGAAACGCCAGTTCCCCCGATAGCCCGCCGGCCGCGCTCCCCCAACTTTTTGGCCGGCGGGCTTCTCTTTTCTTGAGCAGGGAAGGGTGAAAAGCCGCGACCACTGGTCGCGGACGGAGGCGAAGCATGCGCGGGTGCCCGAAGTGTTCGGCGCAGTACGGCGATGAATCGAAGATCTGCCGCAACTGCGGGGCCATCCTCGAGGACGTCGCGGAAGAGCCGTCGGTCGAACCGGCGGACGTGGAGCCAGCGCAGCAGGACGCACCCAAGTTCGAGCCGAGCGAGCCGGTCGAGCCGCCGGCGACGTTCCCAACGTTCGATCAATTGGAGTCGGGCACCGAATCCGCGGACGGCGACTGGCAGTGCCCGCGGTGCGGAGAGACCGTTCCCTGGACGTTCGACGTCTGCTGGAAGTGTGGAAGCGACAAGGAGGCCCCGCCGGACGTCAATCCTCCGGGCGCCCACCGGCGTGATGCCCTCACCGAGGGTTCTGACGAAGCCCCGCCCGAGGTCAGCGTCCCCGAGGTCCGCCCGGCCGGTCAACCCGAGTGGGCCGTGGCCGCCCCGGTCTTTCAGCCGGAGGCCCAACCGCAGTGCCCGGCGTGCGGCTCGACCGAGATGATGCGCGGCCTGCGCGTCGTGGGCCAAGAGCACGCCCCGATCCAGGTTGTGGTTTACGGGGACCCGGACGCCCTGATCTTCAAGGACGCCCGGTACGCGGAACTGACGGCCGACGTCTGCGGCCGCTGCGGCCACGTGCAGCTAAGTGCCCTGAATCCCTGGATTCTCTACGAACACTACCGGGAGTCGCGGCGCTGAGCCTGTGAGAGTTGGCCGAGATTGCTCGGGAGTGTTCGTAGTGACCCGATTCATCGGGTCTGGGCCGTGTGAATGGTCCAAAGACCGCATGAATGCGGTCACTACGAACGGTGATGGACGACCCCGGCTAAAAGTCGCGGCTCACCTGTTCTCGGCCGGCGATTGTACACATCGCCTTGAAGACTTCCGGGTCGACATCGGCCGGGATGGTTTGGACGCTGCCGTCGCCGAAGCCGGCGCCGAAGCCGGCGGGATGGGCGTAGCCCAGGCCGGCCAGCGGGTCATCGGGGTCGAGCTCCCAGTCGTCCGGCTTGGTCCAGATGACGGCCTCTTCGGGATCCACTTCGACGAGCACAATCGTGTTCGACGTGCCGTCTCTGACGTCCGAGTAACGGCGGCCCTCGGTCCCCTCGAACATCGTCCCCTCGCCGGTCACGACCAAGTAGTCGGACATGCCCGGCTCGGCAAGGCTCGATGGGTTGCGATAGATGTCCGGCATCTTCGCGATCAACTCGCGGTTGTGCGGGCTATCCCAGGGCTCGTCGAGCTTGAATTGGCGGTAGAGCGGTTCCTCGTCGATGTAGGGGAGGATATGCACGCGCCAGCTCAAGAGCGGCTTGCCGTTCTCGTCGAAATTGGCCCGGGCCGGGAACCGCTTCCGAGCATCGTGATGCACGTGCATCGCCAACATGATCTGCTTCATGTTGTTGACCGACTTGGCCCGCCGCGCCGCCTCGCGGGCCGCCTGAATCGCCGGCAGCAACAGGGCGATCAGAATGCCGATCGTGGCAATCTGCGCCTCGCTCTGGCCTTCGGTGGCGAATTCCAGACGGCTGCCGTCCCGCTTCGGCTTCATGGCTTCCATGAAACGCTTGTTGATGCGCTGGACGTATTGCATCGCGGCCTGCTGGACCGGATCGTCGCCCTGCGTGCCCACCGCCTGGGTCATTTGCGCATGGATCATCCGCTGCGCGGTATCGAGAAGCCCGACGATGATCGTTTCCAGCTCCTCGGCGGCGGCCTCGTCCTCGGCGTGCAGCACCAGGGCCATGCGCATCCCGCCCGAGAGGCTGACCGTTGCTTCCACGGCCGAGAGAAGCTCGGGAATCTTGCGCACGCTCTCAAACGCCGGCGGCAAGGGCGCCATGGCGATCTGGCCGGCCACCAGCGGGCGGAGCGGCTCCACGGCCAGCACCGCGGCCACGTCGTTCACACTGCCCGACTCGCTGAGCAGCTTCCCGGCCAGCCCTTTCGTGGCGTCGCTCTCGCCGGAGAGCATCCGGCGGAGCAGCTCGTCGTGGGCCATCAGCAACGTCCGGTCGTCGACCGCGTAGAGGCTCAGGTCCATGGGCGTTCGCCCGCGGCGATACGCCTTGCCATCGAGCGTGTCGGCGACCGTGGCCGCCTGCAACTGGGGCAAGATCTGGTCCAGCTTGTGGGGCTTGGAGAACCGAACGACCACGCCGGCCTGGGGCGGATTGCCCTGAAGCGGCGGCTCGGCCATCACCAGGACCTGCTCGACGTCGAGCGGATCGATGCCCATTTCCTTCTTCCCCGCCGCAGACAAGACCTCGATCGGCAGCAACTCCAGCTCGGGATCGGTCAGCGCGCGCCGCGGGTGGACCACGCCGGCAAAGGTCGCGGTCTCGGTGAGATAGCCCAGGTCGAGCGGTGCGTCGGGCTGCGTCGGGCCGCCCGGTTGCTCGCCGCCCTCGGGGCTTCCGCTGTCCGAGCCCGGCTTGGCCGCGTCCGGCTTGGGCGCACCCGGCTGCTGCTGACACGCCGCGCAGGGGGCGAGAACCATCGCCGCGATCAGGCCCCACACGATCTCCGTCGGACGTCGTCGCAACATGTTCCACCTCCGTTTCTTGGGCAGAAAAACGAACAACGGACCAGGTTTGTTATTTCGTTCTAGAACTCGGGAGCTGGATCCTCGCCAGCGATCGTACACAGGGCTTCGAACACTTCCGGGTCGACGTCGGCCGAGATGAAGTGGACGCTGCCGTCGCCGAACCCGGCGACGAAGCCGCCGGGGTGGGCATGGCCCAGGCCGGTTAGCGGGCGCTCGGGATCCAGTTCCCAGTCGTCCGGCTTGGTCCAGATCACGGCCTCTTCGGGGTTCACTTCGACGACCATGATGGTGTTCGACACGCCGTCGGTGATGTCCTCATGGCGGCGGCCCTCGGTCCCCTCGAACATGGTCCCCGGGCCGGTGACAGCTAGGTAGTCGGACATCCCCGGCTCGGCGGGGCTCGAAAGATTGCGGTAGACTTCCGGCATCTTCGCGATCAGCTCGCGGTTGTGGGCGCTGTCCCAGGGCTCGTCGAGGTGGAACTGGCGGTAGAGGTTCCCGTGCTCCAGGTAAGGAAGGACGTGTACGCGCCAGCTCAAGAGCGGCTTGCCGTTCTCGTCGAAGCTGGCCCGGGCCGGGAACCGCCGAAATGCCGACTCGTGATTGAGCATCGCCAGCATGATCTGCTTCATGTGGTTCGTCGACGCGGCCCGCCGCGCCGCCTCGCGCGCGGCCTGAACCGCCGGCAGCAAGAGCGCGATGAGGATGCCGATCGTGGCGATCTGCGCCTGGCCCTGGCCCTCGGTAGCGAAGACCAGGCGGTCGCCTTCCCGGGCCGGCTTGAGCCCCTCGACCAGCTTCTTGTTGATGCGCGTGGCGTACTGCGCCATGGCCTGCTCGACCGGGTCGTCGCTCGTCGACTGGGTGGCGATCCGGGCCTGGATCATCTGTCCGGCCGTGTCCAAAAGCCCGGCCAGGGTCGTGGCCAGCTCGTCGGCCGCCGCCGCGTCGGGGGCGTGCAGCACCAGGGCCATCTCCATCCCGCCGGTGAGGTTCACCTTCGCCTCGACGGCCTCCAGCAGATCGGGCACCTTGCGAACGCCCTGGAAAGGCGGCGGCACCGGAACCATCGAAATCTGGTCCTTGACCATCACGCGGATCGGCTCGACCGAGAGCACGGCGGCCAGGTCGTGATCGGCCGCCTCGGCGAGCAGCTTCGCCGTAAGCCCTTCGGCCGGCTGCCCCTTGCCCGCGACCATGCGGTGCAGCAGCTCGTCGCTGGCCACCAGAAGCGTGCGGTCGTCGGGCGCGAAGATGCTCAGCCCCATGCGGCTGGCGGCCCGGCGGTAGGGCTTCCCATCCAATTCGGCCTCGACCGTGTCCGCCCTGAGCCCCGGGAGGACCTCGTCCATGGCGTAGGGCTTGGTGAACCGGATGACCACGCCGATCTGCGGCGGCCCTGCCGGCCCGGGCGGCTCGGCCATCACCAGGACCTGTTCGACGTCGACCGGGTCGATGCCCAGCTCCTTCTTGCCCGCCGCCGAGATGACCTCAATCGGGAGCATTTCGAGCTTCGGGTCCGTGAGCACCCGGGCCGGATGGGCGACGGCCGCTGCTGCGGCGTTGTCGGTCAGATAGGCGAGCTGCTGCGACTGGGCGTCGCCGCCCCCCTCACCCCCGTTGCCCGTACCGGGCTTGCCCGTCCCCGGCTGTTGCTGACACGCCGCGCAAGGGGCGAGAACCATCGCCGTGATCACGACCCACACGATTTCCGTGGGACGCCGTTGGAACATGGCTTGTCTCCATTCGAGAGGATGGAAACACTAATCTCCGCTGATCTCCGGTAATCCACAAGATTAGTGTCGATCAGTGGCGATTAGTGTTCCGCCACAGTGTCTTTCTCTACGAGCCTCGCGCCTCAGAATCCTTTCACCGTCTTCTCGACGAACGCCAGGCACTGGGCCACTTCGTCGCCGAGCTTCTCCGAGTCGTGCTCGTACTCGATCGACATGATCCCCTTGAAGCCCTGGTCGTGGAGCTCCGTAAGCACGGCTGCGTAGTTGGCCTTGCCGGTGCCCAGGGGGACGTCGCGGGCCTTGGGGTTTCCCCACTCGACGACGTCCTTTAAGTGCATCGAAATGATGCGGCCTTCCATCTTCTTCAGGCACTCGATCGGGTCGATGCCCGAGCGGACCCAGTGGCCGGTGTCGCAGCAGGCGCCGATCCGTTTGCCGCGGCCCTTGCACACGGCCAGAACGTTCTCGGGCTGCCAGTACTTCGACTTCGGCGACTTGGGGTGATTGTGCACCGCGAGGTTGATCTCGAACTCGTCGCAGAGCTTCTCGATTCCGTCGAACGCCTCGGCTGGCGGCTCGGCGACGATCGTGCCGGCGCCCATCTCGCGGGCGAACTCGAAGGTCGTGCGGTTGGCCGCCTGGTCGGCCCCCAAGGAACCGTAGAAGTTGGCCATCTCGATCCCCCGCTCGGCCATCTTGGCCTTCATCTCCTTGCGCAATTCGGGCGAGAGCGAGGGGCCGGTCTTCGCCTCGGGGTGCTCCTTGGCAAGCCGTAAGAAGAAGCACGGCTCGACCCGCTTGATCCCCAGCCCGGCGATCATCTCCAGGGCCTCGTAGAGGCTGAACCGCCGGAACGTGTAGAGCTGGGCCGCCAGGTGCCAGCCGATCTTCTCGGCCGCCGGCGTGCTCACGGTGACCGTTTCGGCCGCTCGGGCCTGGGCGCCGAGCCCTGCCAGGCAGACGCCGGCGCCTGCGGTTGCCGTGGTCTTCAAGAAGGTGCGTCGATGGAGGTGGTTTTGCATGGTCGCGTTCTCCCTGAATGTCGGATTCGCCAGTGGGGCGACGAGCGGAACGCCGCCACCCCGGTTCGACCTTGCATCATAGCCCCCCGGAGACCGCACGGCAACAGACCCGCTGCGGAGAAGATTGTCGGAACACTAATCGCCACTAATCGACGCTGGTTTCCTCTTCTTGATTCGCGTCGATCAGTGGCGATCAGCGTTCCCGCTCTCTTCTTCCTCTCACTTCCCCACGGCCTTCCGCACGAACTGCACCCGCGGTTTGCCTCCGGCCCCTTCGAGGTGCTCGGCCAGGTAGCGCATCCGGGAGCGGCGGTTCCAGGGGGGGTGGAAGTCGTCGCCCTTCTGGAGAATGGGGCGGGTCTCGGGCATCTCGCCGAATGCCCGCGTACCCGCCGCCTGGCAGGGAAACCAGTGTCCCTCGCCGTTCTCGTCCATGAGATAGAACTCCGGGTAGCAGTGGCCGGGTACCCAGACGGTCCGCGCGGGAATGTCGGCCGCGCGGCAGATCGCGATGAACAACGACGTGAGCTCCTCGCAGTCGCCGGTGCGGTCCTCCAGCGCGGCCACCGCCCCCTTAAGCGGCCCATTCTTGTACTCCACGTTGGCCCGGACCCAGTCGTAGATCGCCTCGACCCGGGCCCACGCCTTCGTTTGGTCGGCCCCGATCTGCCGGGCAATCGCCTCGATCCGGCGGTCGTTGCTCTCGATCTTCGGGCTCTCGCCCAGGTAGCGGCGGAGCGCAAAGTCGAGCTTCCGCTTGTCGGGCAGAACGTAGCGGCCGGTATCGGTGGGGGCCAGGATCGCGCGGCGCGTGATCTCGTACGTGACCAGGGCCTGGACCGTCTCGCCGGCCGCCAGACGGGGTATTCGCACCACCATCACGCGGACCGTCCCGTCCACCGTCGTGTAGCTCACCTTGGCCTCGGGCGAAATCTCCTCGCCGACGATCTTCACCTGCTGTTCGGGCCACTCGACCGGCACCGGGGCGTAGCCGACCAACCCAAAGCACGGCCCGCCCACCGCCTGGACGGTCATCCCGCACTGCCAGCGGCTCGTCTCCGCCTGGCCCAGGCGGGCGCCCTCCGGGTCGGGCTCCTTGAATTGGGCCGGGGCCACGCCGCCCGCGGCCGCCGAGAGCAGCAGGGCCGCGATCAATGTTCGTATACGCACGGCAAATACCTCTCGCTGGGGGATTCTCGCAAACCGGGCCGCTCGGCCACGCGGGGACCCGCCGCCCGCTCCCTTTGTCTCTATTGTAGCCCGGGACGGCCGGCGATTCAGCAAAATCGGCCTTCCCTTGGCGCAGGTCTTCGGTAGGATGGACTGCGAATTCCGCTACGAATCGCGAACAACCCCGGGTAGGAGCCCCTCATGGACCAGCCGACCAACCCCCACGAACGGATCATGCAGCTCGCCTACGGCTACCAGCCGGCCTGCGTGGTGGGCACGGCCGCCGAACTGGACCTGTTCACCCACCTCGGCGACGGCGAGCTGACGGCCGACGAGCTGGCTCGTGCCGTTGGGGCCGATGCCCGGGCAACCGCCATGCTGGCCGACGCCGTGGCGGCGCTCGGGCTGCTCGAAAAACGGGACGGCCGCTACTCGGTTCCGGAGGAGTTTCGTCCGCTGCTCTGCGCCGACGGGCCGCAGACCGTGGTGCCGATGTTGCAGCACTTGATGAACGTGATTCGCGCCTGGGCCATGCTGGGATGGACCGTCAAAGCCGGGACGCCCGCCCCGCGGACCCCCAGTACACGCGGCCCGGCCGCCGACCGGGCCGCGTTCATCGCGGCCATGCACAGCGTCTCCGGCCCCATGGCCGACCAGCTCGTGGCGAAGCTCGGCCCGCTAAGGTTCGAGCGCCTGCTGGACGTGGGGGGTGCCTCGGGCACGTGGACCATCGCCCTGTTGCGGGCCGTGCCCGGTGCCCGGGCCACGATCTTCGACCTGCCCGACGCCATCACCCAGGCACGCGACCGCTTCGCCGGCCACGAGCTGGCCGAGCGTGTCGATTTCGCCCCGGGTGATTTCTACCGGGACCCGCTGCCCGGCGGGGCCGACTTTGCGTGGGTCAGTGCCATCATCCATCAGCACTCGCGCCGCCACAACCGCGAGCTGTTCGCCAAGGTGTTCACCGCGCTACGGCCCGGCGGCCGGGTCGCCGTGCGCGACGTGGTCATGGACCCGGACCGCACCTCGCCGCGCATGGGCGCCATGTTCGCCATCAACATGCTGGCTAACACCCAGAGCGGCGGGACGTTCACTTTCGAGGAGATCGCCGAGGATCTCAGCGGGGCCGGCTTCGTCGAGCCGGAGCTGGCCGTGAAGGCAGAAGACATGAACTCGGTCGTCACGGCGCGGAAGCCGGGCGACAGTTGAGCAGAAAGGACCTTGCCATGCTGCTGGCGTTCGGTGAGATCATGATGCGGCTTACGCCGCCGGGGCTGTTGCGGTTTCGCCAGGCGCTGCCCGGGCCGCTGGAGTGTACGTTCGGCGGGGGCGAGGCCAACGTCTGTGCCTCGCTGGCGATGTTGGCGTACCCGGTCCGCTACCTAACGGCCCTGCCACGAACACCCCTGGCCGAAAGCGTCGTGGCCACACTGCGCGGCATGGGCATCGACACCGGCCCGATCCTCATGCGCGACGCCGGGCGCCTGGGCCTCTACTTCCTGGAAGCGGGAGCCAACCAGCGGCCCTCGCGCGTGATGTACGACCGCGCGGACAGCGCCGTTAGCCAGGCCGGGCCCGAGGAGTACGACTTCGAGGCGGCGCTGCACGGCGTGCGGCGCCTGCACGTGACCGGCATTACGCCGGCCATCAGCGAGAACGCCTTCCGCAGCACGCTGGCCCTGGTCGAGGCGGCCAAGGCCCAGGACGTGAAGGTCTCCTGCGACCTGAACTTCCGCAAGAAGCTCTGGCGATGGCGCCCGGGCACCGACCCCCGCGCGCTGGCCCGCGAGTGCATGTCGAAAATCCTCGCCCACGTCGACCTGGCCGTGGCCAACGAGGAGGACGCCGAGCAGGTGCTGGGCATCCAGGCCAAGGGGACCGCGGTCGAGTCGGGCCGGATCGACGCGGGGGCCTACGGCGCGGTCGCCCGGCAGATCCACGCCCAGTTTCCCAACGTCGTCGAGGTGGCCATCACGCTGCGCGAGAGCATCTCGGCCAGCCACAACAACTGGGGCGGGATGTATTTCCATGCCCGGGCCAACAAGACCTTCTTCGCCCCGCTCGACGACCGGGGCAACTACCGCCCCTACGAGATCCGCAACATCATCGACCGCGTGGGGGCGGGCGACAGCTTTGCCGCCGGGCTGATCTACGCGCTGGATTCCAGGGAGGGCGCCGACGCCAGCTCCGCCGTGGCCTTCGCCGTGGCCGCAAGCTGCCTGAAACACTCCATCCCCGGCGACATGAACTTCGCCACGCTCGAAGAGATCCTGGCACTCACCGGCGGGATGACCTCGGGGCGCGTACAGCGGTAAAGTGCTTCACACCAGCTCCACCGCCTCGCGATACTCCGGCACGCTCACCTTCCAGCCCAACTCGTCGCGGACCTGGCGGGCCAGGGTTAGGGAGGAGTCCTCTTCGCCGTGGGTGAGGAAGAGCTGCTCGGGCGCCTGCTGGAAGCCGCCGAGCCAGCGCAAGAGCGCCGTGCGGTCGGCGTGGCCCGAAAAACCCTCGATCCGCTCGACCGCGGCGCGGACCTCGCGCAGGCGGCCGTGGATGCGCACCTTCGGGTTGCCCTCGAGGATCTGGCGTCCCAACGTGCCGTGGGCCTGGTAGCCGACGAAGAGGATCGTGTTCTCCGCGTCGCTGATCGTGTGGACGAGATGGTGCTTGATGCGCCCGGCGGTACACATGCCCGAGGTGGCCAGGATCACGGCCGGCCCTTTAAGCGAGTTGATCCCTTTCGACTCCTCCGTCGATTCGACCATCACCAGGCCGGGGAACCCCAGCGGCGAGTTGTGGTTGGCGAGCATGGCCTGGGCCTCGGCGTCGAACAGATCGCGGTGGCGACGGAAGACCTCGGTCACCTCGATGGCCATGGGGCTGTCGAGAAACACGGGCACGCGCGGCAGGTGCCCGGCGTCCACCAACCGGCCCAGGTGGTAGATCAGCTCCTGGGCCCGCTCGATGGCGAAGATCGGCACCACCAGCTTGCCACCGCGATCGAGGGTGCGGCCGGCGATCTCGCCGAGCCGGGACTCGATGTCGCCGCGCGGGCCGTGTTCGCGCGTGCCGTAGGTCGATTCCATCACGACGTAGTCGCCCTCGGCGAAGAGGCTCGGGTCGCGCACCAGCGGCTTGTCCCACTGGCCCACGTCGCCGGAGAACACCAAGCGCCGCCGGCGCCCGCCGTCGTCGGCCGCCAGCTCGATCATGGCCGAGCCGAGGATGTGGCCCGCGTCGCGGAACACGGCGCTAACGCCGTCGCCGATCGCCACGGGCTCGTCGTAGCCGACCGGCTCGAGCAGGCGCAAGGTGTGGCCCACTTCCTTCAGCGTGTAGAGCGGCCGGACCGGATACTTGCCTTTGCGGCGCTCCTTGCGATGACGTTTGCGCTTGAAGGCTGCGTCCTCGGCCTGGATCTTGGCCGAGTCGCGGAGCAGCACTCCGACCAGGTCGGCCGATGCACCAGTAGTGTAAATCGGCCCACGGAACCCCTCGGCCACCAGCTTCGGCAGCAGGCCGCAGTGGTCCAGGTGGGCATGGGTCACCAGCACGGCGTCGAGCTTTTCGGGGCGGATCGGGCTGGGCTCCCAGTTGCGGGCCAGAAACGCCCGCTCCTGGAACATCCCGCAGTCGACCAGCACCCGGACTCCGTCGGCCGTCAAGTGGTACTGCGAGCCGGTCACCTGCCGGGCGGCGCCGAGGAATTGGAGCTTCACCTTCGCTCTCCGCTGAGGTTGCACGCACGCCAAGTGGCCTATCGTAGCACACGGCCCGCAGCCGGAGAAAGACGAATCGCCTGTGGCTACGCGGGGCGAGGCGACGTATAATGCAGGGTCTCGCCTACACAAGTGTACGCCGGGAACCATGCCATGCCGTGTCGTTTCACTCTGCTGCTGGCACTCTCCGCCGCGACGGCCGGCACCCTGCGCGGCACGGCGCGGGCGGAGTACCACTACGGCGCGCTGCTGCGCGACGGCACGTGGATCGCCGGGGCCGAGCTCTCCGGCGGAGAGCCGTGGGAGGACTCGGTCCGGCTGGCCGGCCGGCGCCTGTTCGACCCGGCCAACCCGGTCCGCGTGCTCTGCAACGAGCTGAAGCGCGGCAAGCCGCCCGAGGACTTCTTGCGCCTGGCCAACGGCGACGTGCTGCCCGGCCGCGTGCGGCAGTACTTGCCCGCCGACGCGGAGCTGAGCCTGCCTGCGCGCCTCGTGGTGGTGCCCAATCCACCTCTGAGGGCGGCGGGCGAAGAGGGGCTCGCGGTGCGCGTCGACCGGGTGCTGCGCGTGGTGCGCGGCGGGGGTGCAACGCCGGGCGATGGTCCGGCATCATCGCGATCGTCGCCGCCTGGTACGATCCGCTTCGCCGACGGCAGAAGCGTCGTGGCCCGGGCCGTGCGCTTTTCCGAAGAGGGGGTCCGCGCGCTCAGCGACGACGGGATCGCCGCGGGCGCCTTCGACGAGATCCTCGACCTTTCCATGCCCGAGATCGACGCGATCGAGGCCGTGCTCGACGACGCCCGCTTTCCCCCGCTCGACGACCCTTGCCGGATCGTTCAGCTCCGCACGGTCGAGGGGGCGGTGCTCACTTACCGCCGGGCGATGACCCACGTGGCCGAGGAGCCGCCCGGCGGAAAACAGAAGGAGCATCGCAGCCGGTCCAAGGAGCTGGTCCGTTATCTGTTCGTGCGCCCGAGCTGGGCGGTGGGCACCGTGATGGTCCCGACCGAGTCGATCCGTTGCCTGAGCTTCCGCGAGCCCGACGAGGTGCCGCTCTCGGCCATGCCGGCCAAGGTAGTGCGCGAGTTGCACGGGCTGCACTATTGGCCGTGGCGGCGCGACCGGAGCGTGACCGGCGGCAAGCTCCGCAGCGGCCGGATCACCGCGGCCTGGGGCCTGGGCACCCATTCCCACAGCGAGATCGCGTTTACGCTTCCGGCCGGGGCCAAGCGGTTTCACACCCTGGTCGGCGTGGACGCGGCCGTGGGCAACGGGGGCTGCGTGCGCGTGGGGGCGTATCGCGACCGCGTGGCCGGCGAGCCGCTCTTTGCGAGCCGGTTGCTCACCGGCGCCGACGAGCCGCAGTCCGTCGGCTCGATGGACGTGAGCGGGGCGAAGACCCTGATCCTGGTCACGGCCATGGCCCACGACGGGCGCCCGCCCGGCGCCGACCCCTTCGACGTCCGCGACCAGGTCTGTTGGCTCATGCCCACGGTGACGGTCGGACTTCCGGTAGCGGACCGGGGTTCGCTGCTGGGCCGCTTTGGGCGCGGGTTGGAGCCCTGGGCGGTGGCCGAGGGCTCGGCGGACGCCTGGTCACTCGCCACCCAATGGAGCGAGCCCTACCGCCGCTGGCTGCCGGTCATCCGCGTGGCCAACTCCGAAGGCCTAACGCTCGCGCGGACCCTGCCGGACGTCTCCTACGCCAACGACCTGTTCGAGATCAACGTGGCGCCGGCAAAGGCCCTCGGCGAAGGCCGCATCGAGCTGAGGGCCGACGGCCAGTCGCTCGAGCCGATCGTCCGGGCCTACACGTCGCAGACGTACGAGCGGTACCTGCTAAGACCGTCGCCAAGCCTCGAAAAGAAGGGCCCCTTCGACGAAGGGGTGTTGCTCCGCTGGGACCTAAGCGCGTTTCGCGGCAAGCCGGTCCGCCTGGAGCTTCGCATCGCCGCGAACCGGCAGGCCCCCGAGGTTGTCTGGAGGGAGGGCCGCCTGCGCTCGGCCATAGGCAACCTGCCGGAGAACGGCCGGCCGCTCGAGCCCGACGTGCTGCTCACGTCGCTTAAGCCGCTTCAGGTCGAGGCCCCCAGTCAGTTCACGGAGCCCCGCGTGGGCGGGCTGCCGGTCGGGCGCACGAGGCACGATCCGCTCACGTTCCTCGGGCAGCCGTTTGCCGAGGGTTGGGGGATGCGTTCGGGAAGCGCGATGACGTTCCGGCTCGAACCGGCGTACCGACGCTTCGTGGCCGTGGTGGGCTGTTCGGAAAACAAGGCGGGGCCCTTCCGCGTGCTGTTCGACGGGCGCGAGGCATGGTCCGGCCCTGTGATGGACGAGGAGACACCTGCCGTGCAGATCGACGTCGAGATCCCGCCCGGCACCAAGAAGCTCACCATCCGCGCTGACCGCGACGGTGGCAGCGTCGGCTCCGCGGCGTTTGCCAACGCGGGCTTCGTCCGATAGGGGGTCAGGTCTTGACCTGTAACTTTCGCGATGTCCTCGCTCGTACACACCCTAGCCGGTCTGCCGGGCCGAAGTTACAAGTCAAGACCTGACCCCCGTAGCACAATGACCGATTCCCACCAGACCATCACGATCGACGGCTCCGCCGGCGAGGGCGGGGGGCAGGTGCTGCGCACGGCGCTTTCGATGTCGCTGGTGACGGGGCGACCGTTCGTGATCGAGAACATCCGCGCCAACCGCAGGCAGCCGGGACTGAAGCGACAGCACCTTACGTCGGTCCGCGCCGCCGCCGAAGTGGGACGTGCCGAGGTCGAAGGCGCCGAGCTGGGCTCGCGCCGACTCGCGTTTACTCCCGGTGAGGTCGAGCCGAGCGAGTACCACTTCCGCGTCGGCTCGGCGGGCAGCGCCACGCTGGTGCTCCAGACGGTCCTGCCGCCGCTCATCGGCGCCGAGGGCCCCTCGCGTCTGACGCTCGAAGGCGGCACGCACAACCCCTGGGCCCCGCCGCTCGACTTCCTGGAAAAGGCGTTCCTGCCGATCCTCGCCCGCATGGGGCCGCAGGTCACGGTCACGCTCGGGCAGCACGGCTTCTATCCGGCCGGCGGCGGCTCGTTCGAGGTCGAGGTCCGGCCGCAGCGGCCGCTCAAACCGATCGAGCTGAGCGAGCGCGGGCGCGTGGTTCGGCGCCAGGTCACCGCGCTCGTCTCGCGCCTGCCCGTGGCCATCGCCGAGCGCGAGGTGAAGACCGCCGGGCGCAAGCTGGGCTGGGGCGCGGACTGCCAAGCGGCCCGGCAGGTCGATTCGGCCGGGCCGGGCAACGTGGTGATGATCGAAATCGAAAGCGAGCAGGTGACTGAAGTATTCACCGGGTTCGGCCAGAAGGGCGTCCCGGCCGGGCGCGTGGCCGCCGGCGCCGCCCGGCAGGCCCGCCGATACCTCGACGCCCGGGTGCCCGTGGGCGAGCACCTGGCCGACCAGTTGCTCATTCCGCTGGCGTTGGCCGGCGGGGGGAGCTTCCGCACGATGCGTCCCACGCAGCACACCCGGACCAACGTCGAGGTGATCTGCCGGTTCGTCGGCGTGGCCGTGGGCATCGAGCAGGTGGGCTTCGACGCCTGGGAGGTGCGGGTGGTCCGGTGATCGCCGAAAAAGGGACCAGGTCTATTTTTTTGCCGAAACGGCAAAAAAATAGACCTGGTCCCTTTTTCGATGGGCGATCAAACTTGATCCGCCCGGCCGCAGTGTCTATCCTAGTTCGCGCGTTTTCCCAACCATTCCGCGGCTTTCTCGGGGGAATGAAGCGATGGCCGACAGCGACGCAAAGGCCCAGGCCGCCGGGCGGCGGGGCTTCTTGAAGGCGGTCTCCGGGGTGGCGGCCTCGGGCTGGGTGCTAGCACAGGCGGCAGGCGCGGCCGAGGCGCCCCCGAGCGAGTCGCCCCCGGTCGATCCCCCACCCCTACCCAAGAAGGCGCTGCTGCCGACCATCCAACTCGGCGAGCACCGCATCACCCGGCTGGTGGCCGGCTGGAACCCGATCGGCGGCCATTCACACACCACGCTGAACATGGCCCGGGTCATGCGGGAGTATTTCACCGTCGAGCAGACCGTGGCCTTCCTGCGCAAGTGCGAGAGTGAAAGGATCAACGCCTGGCAGTTCGATCACACCGAGAAGGGCATCGAGGCGATCCGCCTGCTCCGCGAGCAGGGGACCGACATGAAGTTCATCTGTCTGCACGCCGCTCGGTCTTTCGACGCCCCGATCGACAAGGTCGTCAAGGACACGGCGCCCATTGCGATCGTCCACCACGGCGGCGTGACCGACGCGATGTTCCGCGCCGGCAAGCCGGAGGAGGTCCGGGATTTCGTCAAGCGGGTCAAGGACGCCGGGCTCCTGGCCGGCGTCTCGGCCCACAACCCCGACAACATCAAGCTCATTGCCGACCAGGACTGGGAGAACGACCTGTTCATGTGCTGCTTCTACTACGTGACCCGCCCCCGCGAAGAGCAGCAGGAGACGTTGGGCAAGGTCACCGTGGGCGAGCCGTTCTTCGAGTCCGACCCGACCGACATGACCGCGGTGATGCGCCAGGTGCAAAAGCCCTGCCTTGGGTTCAAGATCCTGGCCGCGGGGCGGTCGGGCTGGAGCAAGTACTCGGTCGAGAAGGCGTTCCGCTTTGCCTTCGAGAACATCAAGCCCGGCGACGGCGTGATCGTGGGCATCTTTCCCAAGTACGCCGACGAAGTGGCACAGGACGCCGAGCTGACCCGAAAGTACGGAGGCAAGGCATGAGCCCGGTGCGAAAGGGCTGTGTGCGAGCGCTGCTGGCCGCCGCGGGGCTGGCCTGCGCGGCGGTCTTCGCCGCCGAGCTGGCCGCGCAGAAGCCGGCCGGCGACCCGGCGGCCGCCGGTCCATCGGCCGGCGCTCAGCCGAGCGGCGAGAAGCCGGCCGGCGAAGAAGCCGGCATTAAGGTCATCTACCCGCCCGACAAGGCCGTGCTCCCCTCGGGCGATTTCGACGTGATCTGCCGGGGCGAGGACGCGCGGCTCCGCGTCGACGGGGAGCTGCACCGCTGGGAGCCGTTCGACCCGCCCGTGCGCGTGGCCCACGTGAGCCTCTACTGCGGCCCGAACACGATCCAGATCGGTAAGAAGCGGGTCGAGGTCTTCGTGGCCGAGACGGCGCTCCGGCCGGGAGGGCCCGAGGGATGGCCGATGTGGCGCAAACACCCCATCAGCGGATCGGGGACCGCGCGGTGCGCCGATTGCCACAAGATCGAAGGGCGCGGCGACGGCGCGGCCCTGGGCCCGTTCGCCGGGTACAAGGCCTGCTTCGAGTGCCACGAGGCCGTGGAGTTCGAGGCCATCCATGCCCACCCGCTCGAGCCGATCGAGGCGTGCCAGATGTGCCACTCCGTCCACGCGGCGAAGGAAAAGCACCTGCTAAAGGCCCCGGCCAAGAAGCTCTGCGACGACTGCCACGAGTCGTAGTTCTCCTTTTGGAGTGCGGCAATTCATTGCCGCTTTCTTTCCAGCGTCGCTGAACGCGGCCGAACGTGGCAGCCTGTCTTGCCCAGCGCGCCGCACCAGGAGGGCCGATCGCCCGCACGGGCGTCGGTGGCACGGCATTCGTGCCGTATCCCCGCATCGAAAGCGGCGATGAATCGCCGCACTCCAAGACGGCGGCCACCCATGACATCCCGCCCCCGATCCCCTAAAATGCCGGGATACGGGTCCCCGCGGCCCCGAGCTATCCCGGCCGATCCCCGCCGGGGGGTTGTTCGTGCCGCCCCAACGAGGTGCGTGTCATGACCGCTCCGTCCTCCGAGCCGACGCGAAAGATGACCGTCCCCCGCCTGATGGCCATGAAGGGGTCGGGCCGCAAGTTCGCCGTACTCACGGCCTACGACTACCCCACCGCCAAGCTGGTCGACGAGGCCGGCGTCGAGGTGATTTTGGTCGGCGACAGCCTGGGCAATGTCGTCCAGGGACGCGAAACGACCCTGCCGGTCACCCTCGAGGAGATCATCTACCACGCCGAGATGGTCGTCCGGGCAGCCCGCCGGGCCCTGGTCGTGGCCGACCTGCCGTTTCCCAGCTTCCACCTTGGGCCGCTCAAGGCCGTGGAGAACGCCGCCCGGGTCTTCAAACAGACCGGCTGCCAGGCCGTCAAGCTCGAGGGCGGGGCGGAATACGCTGAAGTGATCGCCGCGTTGGTCCGGGCCGGCATCCCGGTGATGGCCCACGTGGGGCTCCGCCCGCAGAGCATTCACCAGCTTGGCGGGTTCCGCGTACAGCGCGATGCCGAGACCCTTTTGACCGACGCCAAGGCCGCCGAATCGGCCGGGGCCTTCTCCACCGTGCTGGAGTGCGTGCCCGCCGACGTGGCCCAGCAGGTGACCGACGCGCTGGGCATCCCCACCATCGGCATCGGCGCCGGCCCGGGCTGCGATGGCCAGGTCCTCGTGCTCCACGACCTCTTGGGCCTAACGCTCGACGACCACGTCCCCCGGCACGTGAAGCGCTACGCCGACCTGCGGAGCACCATCCTCGACGCCGTGGGCCGCTACCGCGAGGACGTCCGCGACGGGACGTTTCCGGGCGAAGAGCAGTCGTTCCGGTGATAGACCTCGGTTCGCACGAGTTGTCTCCGAGCGAGGAGAGATACCATGAACGCACGCCAGATGCGTCGGTTTGCGGTGGTTGCGATTTTGCCGGCCGTCGTGTGCCTGCTGCTGTCCTGCCAGACGCAGCGGCAGCCCACGACCCAAAAGGAAAGCAAGGCGGAGAAACACGAGAAAGTTGTCGAGAGCTTCTCGGGCCAAATGACCGACGACGGGGGCCAGCACGCGGAATCGATCAGGCGTTTCTTCGACGAGTTCGGCCCGGCGCTCGAAAGCGGCAACGCCCAGCGGTTCGGCGACTTCTTCGACATGCGGATGATGCTCAGGTTGCTCAAGCAGCAGAACATGGTGCCCAAGGCAATCTCGGGCGATGAAGACCGGCTCGTGCAGTTGTTGAACCAGCAACTAGCAGCAAGGCTGGCGGATCCCATGGTAGGGATCAGTTGGAAGAAGTGCGAAGTCCGGCGCGTTCAGTTCATCAAGGACGACACCGAAGCGGTCGTCTACGCCCGGCAGTGGGACGCGGACGACGTGGCCTCGAAGACACGATGGTGGCTGTTGCGCGACGGAGACAAGTGGCGGGCTTACGACATGGAGATCCTCGAAGTCTCCATGCGTTTCTCGGTGATGTTGGGCCTGGGCTTCAAGATGGCGGATCGAAACGACCCGTCGGTCCGGCACGTGCCCGCGCTCATGACGGCCGTCCAGGACGGCGTCGCCGGAGAGGTCGAATCGGCGATAGAGACCTTAGAGCAGCTCGACCGCGCCGGGTTCCCGCCGGTCCTCGAATCGCTCCGGCTGATGATGCTCGCCGCCTTCTACGGTGACGAACTGGAATACGGCGAGGCGATCAAGACGGCGGATCGGGCGATGCAGATCAACAGCGACCTGCCCATGATCCATCTGATCTACTCGGCTTGCTACAACGGCCTGAAGGAGCATGAGAAGGCGATCCAACACGCCGATCTCTATGCCAACCTGCTCGGCAAGGACGGCGACTACTACGTCGAACTCGGCGACGCCTATGCCGGAATGGGCGAGAAGGACAAGGCGATCAAGGCATACCAGGACGGATTGGCCGACGACGCACAGTGTGGCAACAACGTGCTCGGGCTGATGAAGATCGTACCCGCCGACCAACGCGACGCCGTCGTCCAACACTACAGGGTGCTCAACGACGCCGACCTGTGGTTTCTCGGCTTTGCCGAACAGTTGGTCAAACGGGAAGATCCCGATACGCTGCGCATCCTGATCGACATCCACAAGGGCGTCATGCCCGACGACGAGAATATCTCCTTCTACGAGGAAGAGCTGGCAGAGCTGCAGCGGGAGAAGCCGCCCTGAGAACTGACGGGGATTCGGATCCACTCTGAGTCCGGCCAAACGGCATGGAGGAAGAAAAGGGGGCCCAAAACGGGCAGAACGCTCCTTGCCGCGCCCGAGGACCCGTTCGACCTCGTCGACCGGCTTCGGCGGTCAATGCCTGTAGGGACCGCATCTTGCTGTCGAGCCGGCCCTTCAAGTGCCGAGCGGTCTCGTGCATGGAGACCTCCCACTTGGCGACCTCCGGGGGGCGGCCGTGTGGCGACTACCGCGGCTTCCCGTGCTCTTCGATCAGTTCGCTCCACTCGGCCCGGCTGTCTTCGGGCTGTCGGAACGGCAGGTAACGGCGGACCCCGCTTGGGTTTGAAGGGGGTCAGCCTGGTAGTAGGTACGAAGGCACGGCGCCTTGCGGCGAGACCCCACGAAGCTCCTCAATACCTACTGCCGGCTTGACTCCGTACACCCGCGAACCCCACCCCGTGACGAGCTGTCCCTATCTCTGCCCGCAGGTTGGCGTGTACGGCGCCGGTGCAGCGCGCCCACATGGCCGGCAAGTGGTCGGTACCCTTCCTGCGCCAAGATACGGCTCGTTCCATGTTCGTAACCCAATACCAATCCGAGCTCCAATACTACCTCGCCCGGGCGGCCGAGCTGTTGGGCGGGCCGGCGCTGCCGGTCTGGCTGACCTGGGGGGTCGAGACGGAGTTGAGCAAGCTGCTGGTCCTCGAAGCCCGGGCGGGCCTCGACCGCGAGCCGCCGGTGATGGCGGTCGACCGCAGCACGCGCGGCCACGCGATCTGGGTGGGCATCGAGCGCTACCGATTCACGACCGACGAGGGGACCGTGCGCGTGGTTCGCGTGGTCGTGCCCTACCGCCGCGGCATCCTCGACGACTTCTGGGCGGTTCCCCGTGACGACTACCGCCGCTTCTACCGCATGATCCGCAGGCACTTCCGCCGCCAGGACGCCGCCGAGCCGCCCATCATGCCACCCGCCGAGCGACGCCGCCTGTGGGACAACACCGTGGGCTTCCTGCGCCGCGGCCAGGACGTGCTGGCCCGATACGGCGTGGCGCCCAAGCGCGGCCTGCTCTTGCTGGGCTCGCCCGGCAACGGCAAGACCATGGCCTGCCGCTGGCTGGTGGCCGAGTGCCGCCGGCGAGGGCTCGAATGGAGAAGCGTCACCGCCCAGATGTACGAGGACGCCCGGGCCGACCGCGAGGTCCCCCTGCTCTTCCGGCTCGACTCGCCGGGCATCATCCTCTTCGACGACTTCGACGCGGCGCTTAAGGACCGCGAAGAGTTCGGCGACACCCAGCAGCGGGCAACGTTCCTCGCCGAGCTCGACGGCGTGGGACGCAAGACGGGCGTGGTCTACCTGTTCACCACCAACGCCCAGCTCCGCGAGCTGGACCCGGCCATGCGCCGCCCGGGCAGGATCGACGTGGTGATCCCCTTCCCCCGGCCCGACGCCGCGCTGCGCCGGCGCCTGGTGCGCAACCGCTGGCACGAGGATATCCTCGGCGCGATCGACGTCGAGACGTTGGTCGCCGAGAGCGAGGGCTACAGCTTCGCCGAGCTCGAGGAGGCCAAAAAGCTCCTGGTCATGCAGCACGTCGACGGGGGCCGCTGCGACTGGCCGCAAGTCCGCCGGGCGATGGCCGCCCGCCGCGCCGGCGAAACCCACCGCCGCCGCATCGGCTTCGCCCCGTTTGCTGCGTCTGACGCTGCGCCCCCGCCGGCCCTCGACCCCCTGCCGGCCGCTTTACCTTGCGCCGCCGAGCCGCTACGCTAGTTGGGGCGTGTCGAACGTTTGCCGCGACGTAAAGCCGCGACCGGTGGTCGCGGAGGCAGCACGAACAGCGGTCGTGCCGGGGCGCGACCACCGGTCGCGGCTTTTTGGCAAGGGAGGAGGGCATGAACGCGCGACGATTGACGGTGGGCGCCGGCGTGTGGGGCGCGATCGCGCTGGGGTTGTGTGCGGCGGACGTGCTGGCCGACGGCGTGGCTGTGCCGCCCAGCATGTACAAGGGCGTGCCCTACGAGGGCTCAGTCGAAGAGCGCTCGCAGGAGGCGATCCTGATCTTCCACACCTCGACGCAGCCGGGCGGGTCGCGCGAGGACCTGATCCTGAAGATCAGCGTCGAGGGGCAGGTGGACCGCTTCGCCTGGGTGCTCCCCTTTCCCAATGAGCCCGAGGTGGAAAAGGAAGACGCGAAGCTCTTCTCGGAGCTCTATGACTACGTCGAGGCCCGGCTGGCCTGGCAGCACAAGGCGCGCGGTACGAAGTCCGCGGGGACCGGAGGCGAGACCGTCCCCGCGGCGGCGGAACCCGAGCCGGTCGAGGTCCTTTCGCGCCAGGTGGTGGGCAGCTACGACGTGGCCGTGGTCCGCGAGCACCAGCCAGGGGCACTTAACGATTGGCTCGAGGCCGAGGGCTACCGGCGCCTGGAAAACGCCGACGACGTGCTCGACTTCTACCGCGAGAAGCAGTACGTCTTCGCCTGCATCAAGGTGGACGAGGCCCAGCTCAACCAGCAACAGCCGGTCGACCTGCACCCGCTTCGCTTCTCGTTCAAGCCGGGCGGGCGCGACGGGATGTTCTTCCCCGTGAAGATGACCGGCTTGCAGCAGAAGCCGTTCGACGTGAACCTCTACGTCTTCTACGGCAAGTGGGTCAACGACAAGCTCTCGAAGTTCGGCTACAAGCACCGGGGGTTCGAGCTGAAGTACCGCGATTGGGACACGCGCCAGTGCGAGCCGAACGCGGGCAAGAAGTATTCGGCCCCCGAGCTGGACCCCTTCCTGGCCGACTTCGCCGGCCGGATCCCCACGGTGGCGGCCTTGATGCAAAAGCTTCATCCCGGCGAGCAGTACTACCTGACCAACGTCCGGGCCCGGGGGCTGAAGCCCGACGACGTGCGCCAGTGGGCCGACGACCTGTGGCTCTTCCCCTACTACACCGACCGCGGTTTCGTGCCCTTCGACGCCCGGCCGGGCGGCCCGGCCTCGGCGGCCTGGCCCGAGTCGGTGCCGGCCGAGCGGCCCGCCTCGGCTTCGGGGACCAGTGGCGGCGGCGGCTTCGCCGCGATCGACGGGGTGCCCCGGTGGCTGTTGCTGGCGATCGGCGGCGCGGCCGGGCTGGTGATCGGCGGCGTGGCGGCGGCCATCGTGGCCGGCTACATCGCGCGGCGCCGCGAAACGGAGGAGTAATGTCCAACCTAAGCTCGCTTTACCGCCCCGTGCTGGCCCTGCTCACGGACCTCTACCAGCTCACCATGGCCTTTGGCTACTGGCGGGCGGGCGTGGCCCGGCGCGAGGCCGCGTTCCATCTCTTCTTCCGCGAAAACCCGTTCGGGGGCGGCTACGCGGTGGCCTGTGGGCTGGCCGCGGCGGTCGAGTTCCTCGCGGAGTTCCGTTTTGCCGACGACGACCTGGCGTACCTGGCCGAGCTGAAGGGCAACGACGGCGGGCCGCTGTTCCCCGACGAGTTCCTCGGCTACCTCGGCGCGCTGCGTCTGGAGTGCGACGTCGACGCCGTGCCCGAGGGGACCGTGGTGTTTCCGCACGAGCCGCTCTTGCGAGTCACCGGCCCGATCGTCCAGGCCCAGTTGCTCGAGACGCCGCTCTTGACGCTCTTGAACTTCCCCACGCTCTTGGCGACCAAGGCCGCGAGGGTCTGCGAGGCTGCCCGGGGCGAGCCGGTGCTCGAGTTCGGGCTGCGCCGGGCCCAGGGGGTCGACGGCGGGATCACCGCCAGCCGGGCCGCGTACGTGGGCGGCTGCGCGGCCACGAGCAACGTGCTGGCCGGGCGACTGTTCGGCATCCCTGTGAAAGGGACGCACGCTCATAGCTGGGTCATGTGCTTCGAGGACGAGCTGTCGGCCTTCGACGCTTACGCCCGGGCCATGCCCAACAACTGCGTCTTTCTGGTCGACACTTACGACACGCTCCAGGGCGTGCGCCACGCGGCCGACGTGGGACGCCGGCTCCGCGAGCAGGGCCACGAGATGGTCGGCATCCGGCTCGACTCGGGCGACCTGGCCTACCTGAGCATCGAGGCCCGCAAGATCCTCGACCGGGCCGGCTTCCCCCGGGCCGCCATCGTCGCCAGCAACGACCTCGACGAGCACATCATCGAAAGCCTGAAAGAACAGGGGGCCACGATCGGCGTCTGGGGCGTTGGCACTAAGCTGGCCACGGCCTACGACCAGCCGGCCTTGGGCGGCGTGTACAAGCTCACCGCGGTGCGCGACGGCGACGGGCCGTGGCAGGACAAACTGAAGCTCTCCGACGAGACGGCCAAAATCTCCACGCCGGGCCTCTTGCAGGTTCGCCGCTACGTGCAAAGCGGCGAGGCCGTGGGCGACGCCATCTACGACCTGCGCCGCCCCCCGAGCAACGGCTGCACCATCATCGACCCCGCCGACCCCGCCCGGCAAAAGACCATCCTCCCGGGCACCACGGGCGAGGACCTGCTGTTGCCGGTCTTCCGCAGAGGCCGGCGTGTGTACGACGTGCCCGGCGTCGACGAAGCCCGCCAACGGACCCGTCGCCAGCTCGATTTGCTCCACGTCGGGATCAAGCGTTTCGTCAACCCCCACCGCTACCCGGCGGGGCTCGAAGAAAGCCTCCACCGGCACAAGGCCGAAATGATCGAGGAAGCACGGGGAGGATTAGAGCAAAGAGGGTCTGCGTAGCAGACAGCCGAGGTATGTCGCCGCCCGGACCCACCCTTAAGCCCCCGAGGAAGATGCCACGGGCTCCCCCTCCGACTGCACGAAGCCCTCTTGGCTTGCGCGCGGAGGTGACTGCTATGGAGATTTCAAGTCCTGGGCCCACGTTTTGATGAGGGCGCACGTTTCACGCCCCACCCGGTCGGTGGCCGATTGGCTACTTTGGAGGGACCGATCCGGAGACCGGTCCTGTGAGGATCCTCTCTGTCGTGTTGGTGATCACGTCTCGCCGTCCAGGTAATTCATAAGAGGGTCGGCCCCAAACTGCCGCCTCCGCGGCAATGAAGTAATAATAGTCGCTGAACTCGACGCCCATCCCCGCCGCCCGGAGCCAACTGCTCACCGTGCGACGCCCCTCAGCGCGATCGCTTGCAGGCCCATCGACTTCCACGGCGGTTGGGCCTGCGGCCGGACGGTGAGCGTGTGACGGCCGGGGGTCTTGAGGTTAATGCGGCCGAGGGTGACGGTTTGGAAGCGGTTCCAGGCGCCGGTCACGGCGGTGGTGCCCTCGAGCTTCTCCGGGCCGACGGACACGACGAACCGGCTGCCGGCGGCGCCGGGGGCGCAGGAATAGGTGATTTGCACCTCGAACTCGCCGGGCCGGGCCAGCTCGAAGGTCCAGCTCACCGAATCGGCCGGATCGCCCCAGTAGCCGATGTTGTCCTTGCCGCCGCCGACCTCGTAGACGGGCGACTTGCCGTGGATTTCGGCCTCCACGGCGCGGAGCACGAGGCCGCCGTCGGCACCCTGGCGGAGCGTGTGGTCCACGGCCGCCTCGCCCTCGATCCGGACGTCCACCACGGAGACGTCGGGATCGGGCAGGCGCTCGGGAAGCTCGATCACCACGGCCCGGTCGTCACGCCGCACGGCGAGCGGCTTGCGCGCCTCGTCGGCCAGCAGGGTCGCGCCGAGGACCTCGTTGGTCAGCCCCGGCAGCTCGATTTGCGAGGTTTTCGGGTCCCAAACGTGCACGTACAGCTTGCCCGGTTTGCGCGTGCAGGTGCCCCAGGCGAACTTCTTGGGCCAGAAGGGGCTGGCCTGCGAGCCGTAGATCGACTCGCCGTTGGTCTTAAGCCACGCGCCCATTTCGAGCAGGCGGCGGCGCTGGACCTCGGGGATCCTGCCGTCGGCCTTGGGGCCCACGCACAACAGCAGGTTGCCCCCGTTGCCGGCCACCTTGGTGAGCATTTCGAGGAGCTGGCGGCGGGTGTTGTAGTGGGCCTCGGTCTCGTTGCGGTTGTAGCCGTAGCTGGCACCGATGCCGCGGTCCTCCTGCCAGGCGTGGGTGGGCGGGAAGTTCCCCCCGCCGTATTCGCTGGAAAAGACCGGGCCGTGCTTGCGCCGCATCCCGCCGAAACGGTCATTCGTGACGATCACCTCGCGCACCGGCGACTCGTTGAACAGCCAGGCCAGCATCTCCTTGGGGCGCCACACGTCCTCGCCCGCCTCCCACTCGCCGTCGGCAAAGATGAAGTGCGGGCGGTACGTGGTGACCATCTCCTTGAACTGCGGGAAGTAGTGCTCCTCGACGTATCGCTTCCGGTCGGTGACCCACAGCGGGTGCCACCACTCGTAGAGCGAGTAGTAGACGCCGAAACGGATGCCCTTCTTCTCCACCGCCCGAGCCATCTCGGTCGTCAGGTCGCGCTTGGGACCGGTGTCGACGCTGTTGAAGCCGTCGGCGTACAGGCCGGCCACGTCGGCGTAGGCCGGGGGCAGCTCGAAATGCTGGCCCTTCATCGCCCGATTCTGCGTATTGGCCCAAAGGCAATAGCCGTCGTGGTACTTCACGCAGAAGGCGACGTACTTGGCCCCGGCCCGGGCGAACAGGTCGGCCGAATCGTCCGGGTCCCAGTGCTCGGCGGTGAACAGTTCGCCGAACTTCTTGTAGTCGAACGGCTCGCCGTAGTTCTGCTTGTAGAAGTCCCAGTAGCCCGGCTGCTTGCGCCACGCGCGGTGGCCGTACCACTCGGCGTAGCTACCCGGCTTCGCCCAGCCCGGCACGCTGTACGGCCCCCACACGATGAAGATGCCGAACTTCGCTTCGTTGAACCAGGCGGGCACGGGCCGGCTATCGAGCGACTCCCAGGTCGGCTCGTACTTCACCGGTGCCGGGCCGTCGGCAGCCGGCGCACCATCCGGCTCCTCGGCCCGGGCCGTGGCGGTCGTGGCCAAGAGCACGAAAACGGCCAGAGTGGTTGATCTCATCGTTCACACCCCCTTGGGGATCGCCCAGTGGCCCTCTTTGCGATACGTGCGCGAGAGCAGCCGGGCGGCCTCTTCGTCGCCGACGATCTGCTCCTTCTCGGGATCGAAGGCCAGCGACCGGCCCAGGCGCAGGGCGATGTTGCCCAAGTGGACCAGGGCCACCGAGCGGTGGCCGATCTCCACGTGGGCATTCGGCTTGCGCCCGGTGCGGATGGCGTCGAGGAAGTCGCGCTGGTGGCCGGCGGCGGGCATCTCGGGCGGCTCTTGGGGCTGGGGATTTTCGATCGGGCGGTTTCGCTCGGCGAAGACCTCCAGCTTGCCACGCTTGCTCAGCACCATCTTGCCCTTGGTGCCGTAGAACTCGGTGCCGTTGTCGATGCCGTACGGAGCGCAAGTATCCCAGATCCGCATCTCGAAGATCAACTGGCGGCGGCTGCCGGGCGTGCCGTCGCTGGGCCACTCGAAGGCGCAGGTGGCCGTGTCGGGAAACTCCTGGTCGTCGTCGAAGAAGTGCTTACCCCCCATGCCGACAGCGCCGGCGGGCAGCCCTTCGGCGCCCAGCCCCCAGAGGGCGTAGTCGATCTCGTGAACGCCGTCGTTGCCCACGTCGCCGGTGCCGAAATTGTACCACCAGTGCCAAGTGTAGTGGAAACGGTTCCTCTGGAAGGGAACGAACTCGGCCGGGCCGACCCAGGCGTCGTAATCCACGCCGGGCGGCGGGTCGCTCGGCTGGGCGTGGCCGATGTTCCCGCGCCGCTGGACGTTCCACGCCTTGGCCACGAGCACCTCGCCGATGATCCCCTCGCGGAGCATTTGCACGGCCCCGGCCACCAGCGGGCTCGTGCGGCTCTGCGTGCCGTGCTGGACCACGACCCGGTTGCGCCGGGCGGCGTCGAGCAACAGCCGGCTCTCGCGAAAGTTGTGGCTTTGGGGCTTCTCCACGTAGACGTGCTTGCCGGCCTCGCAGGCCAGAATGGCCGCCGGGGCGTGCCAGTGGTCAGGCGTGGCGATCACCACAGCGTCGACCGACTTGTCGTCGAGCACGCGGCGCAGGTCGGCCGCGGCCTGCTTCGCGCCGGCGGTCTTCTGGGCCTTTGCTGCCCGTGCTTCGTCGGGGTCGCAGACCCAGGCGACGTCGGCGGCACCGGCAAAGGCGCCGGCCAACCCGGTTCCCCGCCCGCCGCAGCCGATCACGCCCACGACGATCCGCTCGTTGGCACTCTCCGCAGCGAGCATCGCCGTGTGGTGGATCGCCGCGGCGCCGGCCGAGGCGGCGCCCACGTTCTTGAGAAACGTTCTACGGGTTGAGTGAGACATGGTACCTCCCGGTTTTCCAAAGAGGGTCACCTGTGGTCATTTCGATCCGGGAGAAGGTGACAGGCACGTTTTGCCGGAACGGCCCGAAGGGTGCTTCGCACAAAAGGTGCCTGTTACCTTTTCCCTCCTTCCTCGGCCAGGGCGATCAGTCGGCCGTCCATCGTAGCGATCAGCAGGCGCCCGCCGGCAACGATCATGCCGTCGAACACCGGCGGGACGTTGAGCCGGTACTCGGCCAGGGTGTCGCCCGTTGCGGCGTCGACGGCCAGGAGCAGGCCCCCGCGCAGTCCCTTCAGTGCGGCGTCCTGCAAGGCGAGCTGCTTCTGCACCGCCTCGTCCGAGAAGTCCTGGAAGACGGCCTCCTCGTCCAATAAGTCGGCCGGGCCGGCCAGGAATAACGTGTTGCCGGCCAGGACCAGTGCCCGGGCCATCAACGGAACGTCGCGAGTCCAAAGGTACTGCACGCCCGGCTTGCCCTTGCCCCGTTTCGGGGCTGCAGGGCGTTCGCCCCCGGGCGCGCCGCGGGGTGCGCCGGGCCTGGGCGCCGCGAACAATTGGTAATCGGCCACCGAGGCCCAGCGGTAGTACGCCGGCTTGCGCCCGTATCCGAAGACGGTCGTCGCGTTGTTCACCAGGATGCAGCCGGCCGGTTTGGCGTGGGCGTTGCCGAAGCCCCCGACCCCGCCCTTGAAGGAATCGCCGAAGATCCAATAGGTACGATGGAACCACGAGTCGTCGCTGAACCCATAGGCCGCGAAGAGGTGGTCGCGTCCCCCTTTGCCCGGCCCGAGCCCCAGCCGGTTGCCCTCCAGGTCCATTACCTGGGAACGCATGTAGAGGTGCTCCCCGTCGCTGGAGAGGACATCGGGCAGCGCGACAGGCATGTTCAGGCCCGCCACGTGGCGCTGCATGTTCTCGCCCGTCTCGGGATCGCGGTCGTCCAGGACTTTTTCGCTCAAGAGGCGCCCGGTTGCCGCGTCGAGGCGGCAGAGGCGCAGTCCGCCGTCGAGATACATCGAGCGCCCGGCGACCACCGTGGCCACGCCGTCCTGCACGAGCACCGACCCGTGGAGCGGCCACACGGACTCGACCTGATCGAAAGCCACCATGCGCCGATCCACCGGCGCCGCGCGGAACCGCCACGCCAGGGCGCCGTCGTCGGCCCGCAGGCAGGTCACGTAACCGTCGGCCGAGCCGAAGAGCAAGCGGCCGCGGTCGAAGCTGGGTGGCGAATCGACTCGCCCGCCCGCCGCAAAGCTCCACAGACGTTTGCCCGACGCGGCGTCGATCGCGTGGACCGTGTGCCGGTCCACGTCGGCCAGGAACAGACGGCCGTTGGCCGCGACCGGCTGGGTTAGGCGCCCGCCCAACGCGGCTTCCCACGCCGGCTTGAGCCGCGGCGAGAGCTTCGCCGGTGTGCCCCCGCTCCGCGCCGGGTCGTGGCGGTATGTGGGCCAATCCGAGGTGCCAGGGATTAGGGGTTCGGGGCTAGGGGGGAGTTGGCCGAACGCCAGCCCGCGTTCCAGTCGGGGCGCCTTTGCCCCCTCATCCCTCACCTCTCGTCCCTCGCCCCTTTCGGGGGCCAACGCGGTGAAGCCATAGAGCTTCGCCTCGGGATAGCAGGCGCAGGGATGCGGCGGGGCGTAGATCAGGCCGCCTGCGGGCATGATGCCGTACAGGCAGCCGCCGCGCACCCAGTGGTTGATAGTCCACTGGCCGGTCTCCAGGTCGACCAGCTCGATCCCGGTGCGCGAGCACAAAATGTATCGGTCCGTGGCCTTGGCGCGGTAGCAGCGGTGATGGAACCAGAAGGTATTGACCGTGGGCGGGAAGTCGTTCTGCACTTCGCCGGTGGCCAGATCATGGCCCGTGTAGCGCCCGTCGCCCCCCTTGGCCGTCTTGCCGGTCCACACCTTGCCCCGGGCAACGAACAGGTCCTCGGGCGAGTTGTAGCCGCTGTAGGGGTGCTCGGCCGTCCAAAGCTTCTCGCCCGTGGCGGCCGAGAAGGCGGTCATCGTGTCCTGGCCGATGTCCTTCGAGCCCCAGCCCATGTACGACATGTGCATCTTCTCGCCGCCGGCGAACAGGACCTTGCCCTGGCAGGCGACCAGCGTGGGGGCGAACCACGATTGCAGCCCCCGCCCTTCGAGACCTTGCCACACGGGCACCGGCGGCGAGGCCCACTGCGGCTTGCCGCTGGCGAGGTCCAGGGCGACGATCTTCTCGCCGTCGTGGTAGTACGCGCGATCGGCGTCGGCGGCAAGGGTCAACGGGATGACGAGGTCGTCCTTCTCCCACAGCGGCCGCCCCGTCTTGGCATCGAAGGCGCGGATCACACGGTCGCCGTGCGTCCAGCGTCGCGAGCGCACGCCCGCCCAAATCCGGGCCATCCTTGGCGAGTAGGTCGTTCGGCTGTCGCGCGATTTGCCTTTCTCGGGATCGCCGGCCAGATCGGCCTCGAGATCGACCGGCGTCCGGTTGACCACGATCAGCAGCACGCCGTCCTTGAAGACGATCTCCTCGGCGCCGGCCGTGTTCTCATACTCGCGCAGGGTTTCGCCGGACGCGGCGTCGAGCCCGGTGACCGGTGCGTCGATGCCCAGCGTGGCATAGACCACGTCGCCCTCGGCCACGAGCCGCCGCGGCAGGCTGGCCGGACCGCTCTTGAGCGGCCAGAGCCGGTCGTGCCACCGCTCGATCGAACGCTTCCATAGCAGCACGCCGCTGAAGGCTCCGCGGGCGACCATTTTCCAGTCGGAGGGCAACTGCGGCGAGACGCGCGAGCCCTCGTCGAGGATGGTGAACACTCGCCCCCTGGCCGAGACCATGGCCGACACGCTGGCCATGTGGTCGTGGTGCCGGCTCCAGCGCGGGCCGCACTGCCATTGAAGGTGACGGGGTGCCCCGATACGCTCGTCGTGCGCTACGGCGTTGTTCGAGGCGTCGTGCAGGTAATGCGTCCACTCGTCGATGTCTTCGGGCCAGGGTTTGACGCTCTTGCGCCACTGGCCGTCCTGCTTGACGTAAGCGACGCCGAGCGGGGCCAACACGCGCAGGACCTCGTCCGTCGAGACGTCACCCAGTGAGTCCGCCACCACGAGATCGGCCAGCTCGTCGACGTACGGCAGGTGCGTCCCGTCGAACTTGGCGACCGCAACTCGGCGGTCGAGGCCGAGCGATCGGATATGCGTGCGAGCCCGATCAACGTGGGCCGCATCGGTGTCGAGGCCGTGGACGAGGTAGCCCTCACCCGCCGAAAGCGCAGCAGTGAGCTTGCCGTCGCCGCAGCCGACGTGCACGATCAAGCCGCCGCGCACTCCGGTGGCCGCGAGGATCTCGCGACCCGATGCCTGATCGGGCACCCGGTCGGCCCCGTGCGCCACGCCCATGGCTGCGGTGGACACGAGAAGGGCTCCAAGCGCGAGCAAGGCGGCGTGCGGTGGTTGGGGGCTTCGCAGGGGGTGTTTCATGAACAAGCTCCGTGGAAAACCTGTAGGATTGCAGCCGCCTGAAGTACGACGGCCTTCCAAGGCCGTCGCCGTCGGACCAAACCACTCGGTGGCCTTGGAAGGCCCTCGTACAAAGCGTTTCACCATTTGGCAGGACTGCTACAGAAACTTGAAAACGGGACATGGGTGCATCTTGCCGAAACTGCCCGGCTTCGCGCAAAATAAACCTGGTCCCTTTTCCCCTTTTCTAGTCGATCGGCGGCATGGGGAACAGTTTGCTGGGGACGTGCTCGGATTGCATGACCTTGCGCATTCGGGCGACGATCTCGGGGTGCTCGGCTGCCACGTCCTGGGACTCGCCGATGTCCTTCTCCAGGTTGTACAGCTCGATCCTGAGCGGCTCCCGGTTGTTGCGCCGCAGCATGTTCTGGCGCACGGCTTTCCACGGGCCCATGCGCACCGCCTGTTGGCCCCCGTAGCCGGTGAATTCCCAGTACAGGTGGTCGTGCTGCTTCTGCTCGTCGGGGCGGCCCAAGAGCGTGGGCAGGAAGCTCACCCCGTCAATCCCCTTGGGCAGCTCGGTGCCGGTCACCTCGGCGATCGTCGGCATCACGTCGCAGGACGCCGAGATGTGGTCGGTCGTCGTGCCGGGCTCGATCTTGCCCGGCCATCGGGCGATCATCGGCACGCGGATGCCCCCCTCGTACAGGCTCCCCTTCAGCCCGCGCAACGGGCCGACGCTCTCGAAGAACTCGTAGTCGGCCTCCTTTTCGAGGTGCGTGGTGCCGTTGTCCGAGGAGAACATCACCAGCGTTTCCTTGTCGAGCCCCAACTCTCTAATGAGCGCCATGATGCGCCCGACGTCCTTGTCGAGCCGGCTGATCATCGCGGCGTACGCGGCCCGGGGCGTCTGGTGCGGCGTGTAGCCGTTGCCGGTAAAGGGCGTCTCCTCCCACTTGCCCAGGTAGGGCTTCAGCTCCTCGTCGGGGATGTGCAGGGCCACGTGCGGGATCGTCGAAGGGAAATAAAGGAAAAACGGCCCTTCCCGGTTCTCGCGAATGAACTGCAAGGCGGCCTCGATCATCCGGTCCGGCGAGTAGTCGGTCCCTTTGAACGGCTCGTAGCTGGCCGGGTCGTTCGGGTCGGCGCCGGCCGGCAGCTTGGCGTGGCCAGGCACCGGCGGATCGTTGTCCAGCATCACCTTCTTGCCGTTGCGCCAAAGATGGCCGGGATAGTAGCTGTGGGCGTGGCCCTGGCAGTTGTAGCCGAAGAACAGGTCGAACCCCTGCCGGTTCGGGTCGCCCGAGGTGCCGAAGTGCCCTAGCCCCCACTTGCCCATGGCCGCCGTGGCGTAGCCCTTCTGCTTGACCATCTCGGCGATGGTGACTTCGGCGTCGGGGATCGGCTCCTGGCCCGAGAAGACCAGGCCGAGCCGCTGCCGCAGCTCGTCGGGGAGTTTGGCCCCGCGGTTGTTGCGGATGTAGGCGTGGCCGGGGTGTTTCCCGGTCATCAACACGCACCGCGACGGGGCACAGACCGCATTCCCGCAGTAGTGCTGCGTGAACCTCATACCCTCGGCAGCCAGCTTGTCGAGGTGCGGCGTCTTGATCTTCTCCTGCCCGTAGCAGCCAAGCTCGGCGTATCCCAGGTCGTCGGCGAGGATGAGGACGATGTTTGGTACACCGCCGTCTTGCGGGTATTCACCGCAGTCTCCCGTGCTCATCGAAAGACATAGGGCGGCGCCGGTGAGTATGAATGTAGTTACTCCGTGTGGCAATGCACCTGGTAGGTAAGAGCGGAAATGTCCCCCGCGGTTCGGTGTGGGCTGCATCAGGGCACCTCCGTTTGGCTTGGGCGGTTGCCTGGTCGTCGGACTCGCACGGCCGGATCAGGACTTCAGTATCGACGGCCGAGGGTCGCAGGTCAACGCGCCCGGCCCGGGGTGTCGGGCCAGATTCTACGGCGGCGTTAATTCGTTTGTGGATCGAGGGTTGTCCGGCGTTGGCTCCATGCTCAACCCTGTTTCAGCCACAAGACGTTGGGCATGGACGGCCCGACCCCTCTTATCCGTCAGCCCAAATTCGCCCCAAAACCGCCAATCTGAGACGGTGCCCGATTTTGCGATATTTCTTGAGTCGTCGCGGACTTTCCCCCCGCCGGAATCGCTCAGAAACCGAAACAGCGTAAGATACTTTACCGCAACGACTTACGCATCACAGTCGCCCTGTTTCCTGATTGAACCGGGCGAGGAGAGGCAAACTCAAAGACTAAGCGACCCCCTGAATGAGGTATGTCTGTTCGGGCGGCAGTTCATCCACAGCCCATTCGTCCAACGTAGCGGGTCGTCAGATGCCGGGAAGACAGGCCCGTCCAGCAGCCAAGATCGGTCAGTCGCTCCGCCGGTCGCTACTCCTCCGCCGCCTCGTCCCCATTCCCGTTCGCGTCGTGCGGCACGCGCTTGACGGCGACCAGCTTGTCGCCCTCATCGAGATGCATGATGCGCACGCCCTGGGTGTTGCGGCCCACGATGCTCACGTCCGAAGCACTGATCCGCTGGATCTTTCCCCGGGCGGTGATCATCATCAGCTCGTCGTCGTCGTGAACGCGGCAGATGCCGATCACCGGGCCGTTGCGCGGCCGGGTCTTGATGTCGCGCAGGCCCTGGCCGCCGCGGCGCTGCGTGCGGTAGCAACGCTGCGTGTTCAGCTCGTTGTCGTTTTCCGGCTCTTCGTCGCCGTTTGATTCGCCGGCGGTCTCGTCGGTCTCGAGCGCGCCGTTCTCCTCGTCCTCCGGTTCGGGCTCGTCCTCGGGCAACTCCTCCGCGTTCGGGCCAAAGGGGGTCCGCTTGCCGTAGCCGTTCTCGCAGGCAGTCAAGAGTGCGGCCTCGGGCTCGGCCACGACCATGCCCACCACGCGGTCGTCGCCGATCAGCTTGATGCCTTTCACCCCATACGAGTTGCGGCCCATGGGCCGGACGTCGGTCTGCTGGAAGCGGATGGCCATGCCGCCGGCGGTGGCCAGCACCAGTTCGTCGCCCGGCCCGGCCACGACCACGTCGACCAGGTCGTCCCCTTCGCGGAGCTTGATGGCGATGATCCCGCTTTTGAGCGGCCGGCTGTAGGCCTCCAGCTCGGTCTTCTTGACCAGCCCCTTGGCCGTGGCCATCACCAGGTAATGGTCGGGCCGGTCGAAGTCCATGACCGCCCGGCAATCGGTGATCATTTCGCCTTTGGCGAGGTTCAACAGGTTGACGATCGCCCGGCCGCGGGCACCCCGGGCAAACTGCGGCAGGTCGTAGACCTTGCGCCAGTAGACCCGGCCCCGGTTGGTGAAGAAGAGCAGGTAGGCGTGGGTGCTGGCCACGAACAGGTGCTGGATGGGGTCTTCGTCCTCGGCCTTGGCGCCTTTGAGCCCCTTGCCGCCGCGTCGCTGGGCTCGATAGGCCTTGATCGGCGTGCGCTTGACGTAGCCGTTGCTGGAGATCGAGACGACCATCGTCTCTTCGGTGATCAGATCCTCGAGGTCGATCTCGCCGATCTCCTCGCCGGTGATCTCGGTACGTCTGGCGTCGGCGTGCTTGCGCTTCAGCTCGAGCAAGTCGTCGTGGACCATCGCCAGGATGTTCTTCTCGTCGGAGAGGATTCGCAGATACTCGGCGATCTTATCGAGCAGTTCGTGGTGCTCGCCGGAGAGTCTTTCTTGCTCGAGGTTCACGAGCTGGCCCAGGGTCATCCTCAGGATGGCGTCGGCCTGCACCGGCGTGAGCCGGTAGCTTTCGGCCTCGCCCCGCTCGGCCACGAACGAGGCGTAGCCCTCCTCCCCCAGCGCCCGGCGGAGCATGGGCGCGGGCGTGTCGATCTGCATGAGCCGCTCTTTGGCCTCGGCCTGGGTCGCCGAGCTGCGCACGACGCGGATCACCTCGTCGATGTTGGCGTAGGCCAAGAGCAGCCCTTCGACCGTGTGCTTGCGCTGGCGGGCCTTGGCCAGCAGGTGCTGCGTGCGCCGCCGGATCACCGAGACCCGGTGCCGAATGAACTCTTCGAGCAGCTCCTTGAAGCTCAGCACCCTCGGCTTGCCGTCGACCAGGGCCAAGAAGATGATCGAGAAGCTTTCCTGGAGCGGGGTAAACTGGTAGAGCTGGTTCAGGACGATGTCGGGATCGGCGTCGCGCTTAAGCTCCAGCACGAGGCGGACCGGCTCCTTCAGATCGCTCTCGTTGCGGCTGGCCGAAACGCCCTCGACCTTACCGTCGGCCACGGCCGCGGCGACCCGCTCCTCGACCCGGTCGCGGACCTGCTGGAAGGGGATCTCGCTGACGACGATCCGTTTGCGGTCCTTGCCGAACTCCTCGACGCGGGTCCGCGCCCGGAGCACGATCGTTCCCCGCCCGGTGTGATAACCCCTACGGATCCCGGCCCGCCCGCAGATCACGCCCCCGGTGGGGAAGTCGGGGCCGGGACAGATCTCCAACAGCTCGTCGATCGAGACATCCGGGTCGTCGATCACGCGGACCAGGGCGTCGCAGACCTCGCCCAGGTTGTGGGGCGGAATCGACGTGGCCATGCCCACCGCAATGCCCGAGGCCCCGTTCACAAGCAGGTTCGGGAACTTCGACGGCAGCACGGTCGGCTCGCTATGGCGCTCGTCGTAGGTGGGTACGAAGTCGACCGTCTCGAGCTTGATGTCCTCGAGCATCAGCGCGGCGGTCGACGACATCCGCGCCTCGGTGTACCGCATCGCCGCCGGCGGCAGGCCCGCGATCGAGCCGAAGTTTCCCTGCTTGTCCACCAGCACGTGGCGCATGTTCCATTCCTGGGCCATTCGCACCATGGTTGGATAGATGACGCTTTCGCCGTGCGGATGGTAGTTGCCGCTGGTGTCGCCGCAGATCTTGGCGCACTTCACGCGCCCCGCCCCGGGCCCGAGGTTCAGGTCGTTCATGGCCACCAGAATCCGCCGCTGCGAGGGCTTCAGCCCGTCGCGCACGTCGGGCAGCGCGCGGCTGACGATCACGCTCATCGCGTAGGTCAGATAGCTGCCCTTCAGCTCGTCCTCGATAGGCAGCTCGATCAGCCGGCCTCCGGCGGCGGCGTTGCCGTTGCCGTCTCCTTCCGAGGGCGCTTCTTCAGACGGGGAAGATTCCGGTTCTTCGGGGGGTATGTCGGAGTCGGTCGGCAACGTCATTCCTTTCGGCCGGGAGGGTCCGAAACGCCGCGGCTCGTGCATCCTCGGAGATGAGCTCTCTCAGGGCGCCGCAACGTGGTGTTGGCAAGCCCGAATTGTAGCACTTTCGGACCGAGGACACAACGCCGGAAGCTGGAAAACTGTCGTCATAACCTGTTTGTTCACAAAGGGTTATGACGCGACTTTCCTCCCGGCTCTTCGACCCGTTCGACGCGGCGGACTCCGATGGATTTCCCGACGAAATCCGCCTGGTTTCGCTCGGGAGTTGGGCCCGTTTTCTATGCCGGGAAACGGAAGTCTTACGGGCGGAAGAGCCCCTCTTGCGAGGCGTTTGTTTGGCCCGAGGTGACGGTACCGTCGAAGGAGAACGCCGCGGGTTCGCTGCCTGCTGTGCGAACCCCGCAACTCTGCTTCGCGGTGGGCACGAAGGGCCAAGACGGCGGACGCCACCCCGAGTTTACTCGTCTTTGGCCCCGCCGAGGGTGATCGAGATGTTGTACTTGCTCTGCAAGTGGGCGTGCGCCTGGCTGGCGTGAGCGTCCTTGGGGAACCGCTTGCAGACCTGCTGGAATGCCTTGATGGCCTGCTCTTTCTTGCCGGCCTGTTCGTAGGTGCGGGCCATCTCCAGCATCGCCCAGGGCGCCGACTTCGGGTCGCCGCCGGCGATCTGGGCGTACAGGGCCAGGGCCTCGTTGTACTGTTTGAGCCTGCGTTGGCAGGCCGCCATCTCCTTATAGTTGGCCGGGAAGTTCGTACACTGGCGGTACCAGGCGATGGCCTCCTTGTGCTGCCCCGCGTCGCGGTACGCCGTGGCCACGTGCCATCGCCAGCTCTCCGAGTTTTCCGGGTCGAGCTTGAGCAGCTCCTGGTAAACGGCGATGGCCTCTTTGTACTTCCGCGCGTCGCAATAGGTCCCGGCGATCTCCGCGGTCCAGCGAACCCGGCTCTCCTTGTCGCGACCGACCAGTTCGCGATACGTCGCCACGGCTGACTCGTGGTTGCCCTCGTCACGGTAGCTCCGGGCCACGCGGCTGAGCCCCTCGACCGCGTCGGCGAAACGCCGGTACGTTCGACGGGCGTCCTCGAACCGCCGCTGCGACTTGTACCAGGCGGCCAGGCGGCCGAGGGTTTCGTCGTCGGTCCCGAGCCGCTTGAGGATCTCCGCGTACGTCTCCTCGACTTTCGAATCGAGCCGGGCGGCGGCATAGACCTCGGCAACGTAGTACCGGTATTGCCGGGCCAGCGCCTTCTTTTCCGGGTCGGAGACGTCCGAGGGCATCGCGCGGCGGAGATAAGCCACGGCCGCCGAGACGAGCTTCTCGCCTTTGGGCCGGGTCTCGGCACTCGCGGTAAGCTGCCCGAGCGGCCCGCGCACGTAGGCGGCGACCTCCGGCGGCAGCTTGTCGTCCTGGTAAGTGGTCGCCAGGGCCTTCACCCCGTCGTCGAATGCGGCCAGGGCGAAGTAGTGGACCGCAAGCTGGCGCGACGCGTCGCCGCAAAGCTGCTGCGTCTCCTTGGTTCGCACGACGTCGAAGGCCAGCTTCTTCCACAGCTCGACCTGGGTGTCGAGGTCCTTCTCGACACTGGCGATCTCGATCAGGTCGACCATGGCACGTACCGCGGCGAAGTGCTTGGCGTGGTTCTCCAGCACGGCCCGGTAGGCCTTCTTGGCGTTGCCGATCTGGCCCATGCTCTTGTAGGTCTGCCCGATGTAGTAAGCGGCGGCCACGGCTTCGGGCGAATCGGGCCAGTAGTCGATCACCGACTGGAACCCCTCCTTGATCGCCGTGTTGGCCTTGCGGAGCTGGATCTGGCAGAGGCTCCACTTCAGTTGGGCATAAGGCCCCGCCTCGCTTCGTTCGTACAGCGCGAGGTACTTCTCGTACTCCGCCATGGCGACCTTCCAGTCCTTCTTGCGGTAGTACTCCTCGGCGACCTGAAGCTGGTATCGCTCGACCTCGCGAAGCTTGGCCCACCGCTCGAGCGACATCTCGTCGAGCTTCGCCGCCAAACCCGGCGAACCCGACCACCACGCCGCCACCAGACCGATCGCTATCCAACAACGTCGGAGAACCACGGGTCTCTCCTTTGGCGAAGGAAGTTGCAGTCTGAACAGAACGCGACAAAGGGCATCAAGCACGATTCTACCGCCCTTTCTTCTGCGCCTCCAGCCATTTGGCGTACTCAGCGTGGGCGTAGAAAATGACGTTGGTGCCGAGTTGGTAGCAGGCTTCCCAGATCTCGGCTTTCACGCCCGCATGGTCGTCGCGCCAGGCGTCGGCGATGTCGCCGGGGTGGTAGTAGCAGAGCCAGCGACCGTCCTTCCACCAACCGAGCGCCTCCTTGCCGCCGTGCGGCGAGACGTATGGCAGGAACGGGATCGGGTAGGGGACGCGGTGGATCTGGTCGTCCAGCGGGATGGGCACCGGGCGGACTTCGGGCAGCACCCGGTTCATCATCGCCAGGAACTGGTTGTGGAAGTGCCGGCTCCCGCAGTTGTCGCCGAAGATCATCCCGTGCTTCTTAAGCAGGTACTCGCGGAGCACCTTCACCTCGGTGTTCGAAAGCGAGATGCTCTTCTGCCCGGTCATGTAGACCAGCGGCGGGCTCTTGCCCACGGGAAAGTTCCGAAGCTGGCCGATCCGCCGCGACTCGGTCTTCTCGGCAACCTTGTGATTGGTGCGAATACCGTACTCGATCAGCATGTTCAGATCGCCGCCGACGCCGAAGTTCTGGTCCCAGTTCCCCCCGGCGTACTCCAGGCGGATAAGCCGCACTTTGCCCCGGGAAGTGCCGCCGCCGAACCCGGCCCCGGTTCCCTCGCCGTAGCCGACGGTGTAGGCGTGCTCGGTCGCCTCCTGAAGGTGGAGCTTCACCTCGTCGATGGGCGGGACCTGGAACAGGATCGCGCTGTACGGATTGACCAGGTACTTCTTGCGGGTGACCTTCTTGATTTTGACGGTCTGGGCGATGGCCTTGCGCTGTCCGCCGCCAGCCGGCAGCTCGTAGATCTCCTCGCAGCCGCGAACCTGCGCGAGCAGGAGCACCACCAGCAGGAACAGGATCGAGTAGCTCGAGAACGCGGCCAGCGACTGGTTGAGCTTCTTCGCCCGGCGCCCGTAGTACCAGGCGTCGGCGCTGAGCGGGTTCCAGATCAAGCCGGCCGGGTGCTTCGCTTCCAGGCGCCGGGCCGCCCGGTCGACGAACCACACCACCCAGCACAGCCCGACGACGAACAGCCCGACCGTGCCGTACCGGGCCAGGGTCGCGCGGAGGGTGTCCCAGATCATCGCGTCGGCCGCCACCACGGCGAGCTGCCACCAGGTGACGCAGACCACGGAAAGCGCGACGCTCACCGCCGCGTTCAACCGGCGCTCGCCCCACGCCGCCCAGCCGATCCACACAAGCCCCAGCGGCAGCGAGGCCAGGGCCACGCCCCAGTGGACCCACGGGTCGAGCCGCTCGATCCAGAGCTGATCGACCCGTACGGCCAGCCACGCGAGCAGATACAGACCGGCCAGCACGGCCCAGAACTTCGCGGTGCGCGAGGCCGGTTGCATCATTCGATCCCGTCGAGCAGGCCGTCGATCTTGTCTTCCAGGGGGCTTTCGTCCGGATCGGCGACGCGGGTCTCGCCGATGCCCATGGCGTCGATGGCCCGATCGGTGCCGGGCGGGGCGCCGGCCTCGGCGGCAGTCAGGTCGGACGCGGCGGCCGCCTCTGGCCCGGGTTGCTTCGCCGAGTTGGGCTCGGCCGGCGCGGCGGCGTCCCCCTCGGGCGCGGTCGTTTGGCCGGCGACCGGCGCCGACGCGTCGGCCCCGCGCTCCGCGAGGAGGTAGGGCCCCACCGTCAGAGCCACCAGCAACACCAGAAACAGCAGCGTGGCCAGGACGATCCCCCGCGTCAGGCCGCTTTTGGCGACCAGTCCGAGGACTTCCTGGGGGCTTTTGCCCCGCATTTGGCCGAGGAACTCGCGGAGTTCGGCCACGGTGGCGGCCCCCTCGGTCTTCAGACGCCGGAAGTCCCCGCCCGGGCCGCCGGCCGGCGGCCGGGTCTCGGACGGCTGCTCTTTGGCAGGTTCCATGCTCATTCCCTTTCCTCTTCCAGGATGTGGACCATGTCGCCGCCGGCCTCGCTGATCGCTTCGATGACCGGCTCGAACCGCTGAGCCGGGGTCTCGCGGTGGACCTTCAAGAGCACGTTCCGCTCGCCCGGCGGGGCGTCGCCGAGGGTCTCGCGGATCTGCTCGGCGAGCTGCGAGACGCCGACCTCCCGGCCGTTGAGATACAGCTTGGCGTCGACGTCGATCAGCACGCTCACCTTGGCGTGGCCCGCGGGCTCGACGCTCTTGGCCGCGGCCGGCTTCCAGTTCAGGTAGCTGTCATCGTGTGCCCGGGCGAGGATCACGAAGAAGATCAGCAAATTGAACGCGATGTCGCCCATCGCCAGCGAGGGGACCTCGGCGGTCATGGTTTTGCGTTGTATCTTCATCTCGTTTTCCGCCGAACGCTCAGTGTAGAACAATTGTCTCAATTGTTCCCGAACACTCGGTGTAGAACAATTGGGCCAATACTGTTGCGGAACAATTGGGACAATTGCTCTACACTACGGCACGCGCACTTCCTGCTCCTCTTCACGCAGCACGGTGATGATCCCGCCGGCCTCCTCGATCAGCGTGGTGTAGGTGATCCAGTGGTGGTAGGGGACCTCCGGCTTGCTCTTCACGACGACCACCTTGTCCTCCGGCCGGACCTTGCCGGCCAGCAGGGTTTTTAGCCGGGGGACGAACTGGCGCGGGTGGACCACGTCGCCGTTGAGTATCACGCTGGTCCGCGTGAGCTGCACCTCGACGTGCTCGGTTTGGGGCGTCTTCTCCGACTTCGTTTCGCTGCGGGGAATCGTCTGGCGCCGGCCGGCGTCGGGCTGCACCGACGCGCAGACCAGGAAGAACACGATCAGGTTGAACGCGATGTCCCCGGTCGCCGTCGACGGCGGCTCGACCAGCAATCGCGTTCCTCGGCGTGCTCGCATCGCAGATCAAGTCTCCTGCTGCCCGAGGGCCATTTGCAGGGTCACGGTTTCCATCAAGTCGGTCGCCGACTCCTCGACGTCGAGCACGTATCGGTTGATCACGCTGGTGAAGTAGTTGTACGCCATGTACGCGGGAATACCCACGATCAGCCCGAAGCAGGTGGTCAACAGCGCGGTCTGGATGCCCGCGGCGGCCAGTTCCACGATGTTCGCTTGGCCTATCCCCGCCTGGATGTCGCGAAAGGCGATGATCATCCCCTGCACCGTGCCGAGGAAGCCCAGCATCGGCGCCGCGCTGGCCACGGTGCCCAGCACGGGCAGGTGCCGCTCCAGGGCGGCCACGATGTGGACGCTGTAGTCGTCCATCGCCTTGACGACCTGCTCCTCGATCCGCCCGGGGTCGTAGTCGAGCCGCCCCAGGACAAAGAACTTCCGCACGCCGGCGGCGAGCACGGCGGGGACCGGCCCCTGCTCGGCGTCGCACCGCTTCAGGGCCTCTTCCACGCGCCCGGCGCGGAGCAGGTCGGCCACCTCGCCCCGCAGGGCGGCGGTGTCGGTCGAGAGCATCTTCAGGCTGCGGTACCGCTCGATCATCACGCCGGTGGCGACGATGCCCATAACAAGAATCACCCACATGAAGAAGCCCCCCTCGCGCAGCAGCCCGATCGCGCCGGTGCTCAGCACGTCGTCGAGCACCTCCCGCCAGGAGGGCGTTTCCGGGGCCAAGTCGGCCTCGTCGGACGCCTCCTCGCCGGCCTCCCCATCGGCGGCATCGGACGCCTCGCCTCCGCCCGTCGCCTTGTCGCCCTCCTTCTCGGCGGCCGGTGCCTCGCTCTCGGCGGGCGGGGCATCGCTTCCGGCGTCGCCGGTCGTCTCATCCTCGGCAGCGCTCGGTTCTCCGAGCAGCGCGTCCACGTCGGGCACCGTATCGGCCGGCGGCTGCGCGAAAACGACCGTGGCGACGGCGAGCAAAGCAGCGGTGAGGATGTATCGCATGGGTTTCCAAAGGGCGGGAATAATGGTGGGGGACGGCCGGTCAACGGTTTGCCGGCGTCGTTCTCGGGTGGGGGCGGGAGTGATGGAGTATTGCAGTACCGCCGTCTCCGGGGCTCCGCGTTCCATCACTTTATCACTCCAACACTCCATCACTCCTCCAACACACCCCGTCTCTACTCCTCCAACGGCGACTCCTTCTCAAACTCCTTGAGCATCTCCGGCATGGTCAGCCGGCCGCGGGCGTACTTGGCCGCGTCGCTCTCGGGGAAGTCCCACCGGCAGCGGTTATAGCGGTGGAACGCCTCGGCGTACTTCTTCGCCAGCCGGTAGCTCTCCCCTGACCAGAAGATCGCGTCGGGCGTGAGCCGGTCGTCGGGGAACGTCTTGACGAACCGGTCGTAGCTCGCTGCCGCCCGCAGGTAGTCTTCCATCTTGTAGTAACACATTCCCGACCGGAAGGCCATCCGGGCCGCGTGCTCGTGCCCCTCGAACTTATCGAGGAACTTCTCGCCCACCTGGGCCGCCACCTCGTACCGCTCGTTCTTGTAGAAGTAGTCGGAGATACGGATCATGGCGCTGGCGATCAACGGACTGTTGGGGTACGTCGCCGCCAGGGTGACGTATGCCTCCAGGGCCCGATCGAAGTCGCCCGCCTTCTCGTGGCACTGGCCCATCTTGTACTGGGCGTCGGCGGCCAGCGTGTGGTCGGGATACCGCCGGATGATCAGCTCGTACGAGGCCACCGCCTCGTCCCACTGCTCCAGCTCCTGGGCGAATTGCCCCAACAGGTAGGCCACCCGCGGCGCGTACTTCGGGTCGGTGTAGTCCTCCATCACCTCGCGGAGGATCCGCCGGCCCGCCTTCAGGTCGGCCTTCTGCTCCTCTTCACGCCCGAGCTGCTTGTGGCTCTTGAACAGCTCAAAGTAGCTCTCGGCCACGTGGAACTTCGTCTCCACGGCCAGACGCTCGTCGCCGAACGTCTTGGTGAACGCGGCCACCAGACCGTCGGTGCCGATGACCACCGGCAGCTCGACCGTTAGCTCCAGCTCACCGCTCTCCGTGGCGGCGGCGGAGTCGACGTAGCGGACGTGGATCGTGTCGCCGAAGTAGGTCTCGATGGCCGGGTCGTCGGCCTGGAGGTTGCCCGCCGTGGGCTCCTCGACGGCACGGAGCATGAGCGACCCGGTAAACACCCCACTGTGGACCATCGTCTCCTCGAGGCTCACCGACTCCTTCTCGCCCTTCTCGGTGGTCACCTCAACGGTCACGGCGTCGCGGTCGTCGGTGGCGTCGTGGTCGGCGTCGATCACGCGGAGAAACATCTTCTCACCGACGTGAAGCTGCTCGACCGGCTCGCGGTACTCGCGTTCGGTGCAGGCCAGCGTGCCGTCGACGATCAGGCGTGCCTTGACGGCCAGATTGGCCGGTTGGCCGTCGGGCCGGACGGCGTCGTTGTACGTGGCCGTGACCACGTCCTTGCCCGTGAGGTTCAGCACCCGGGCTGACAGCCCTCGGTCGAACGCCGCCTCCGACTCCTCGTCGACCACCGGCCCGCCGATCAGCCCGCGGGGCATGTCCACCGTGCGGGGAACGATCTCCGGGCTGGCGGCCCCACCGAGCTGGACGATCACCTGGCCGACGAACCGGCCCTCTTCGAGGGCCTCGGCGGCCCGCTCACCGGCCGCCGGCCCGCGGGGATCGGCCCGATGGGCGCCCGACACGACGCACTGCACGTCGGCCTTGGCCCCGTCGGTCGTGGCTAGTGAGACCACCACGGAGCTGCGGCTGTCCTTGGCCGCGTCGGGATCGATCACCTCGACCGTCAGCGGGACAGCCAGTGCCACGCCGCTTAGCTCTTTCTCCGGATCCGGCGCGAGGTACTCGATTTTCGGCGCTGCCTTGCTCTCCGGCGGCGGCGGGGTCACGCGGCTTTCCAAGACGCGGACCATCCCCTCGGTCGGCACGTTCACCAGGACGACCGCCTCGCGCGGGACGCTGTGGCCGGGGAACGTGTTTTGCGAATCGACGTACCGGCACACGATCCGGTCGCCCCGCTTGAGGGCCAGCTTGCCCTCGGCGGGCTCGGCCGTGGTGTCGACCTCCTTGGTGAACACGCCGGAGTACTCCTCCGTCTCCGTGGCCGTAAGCTCCATGGGCTCGCCGCCGTTGACGCTCACCTGGAAGGCGACCTCGTCCCGGCCGTTGGTGCGGTCCTCGTCGTAGTCGGTGATCTCGACGACGATCCGTTCGCCCGGATCGACCCGCAACAGCTCCTTGCGCTCCGTCTGCACCGCGCCGCTCTTTGCCCGGATGAAATCGTAGGCGATCGGCACCACGTCGGCGTTGAAGTAGGTGGCCGTCAGCTTGCCCTCCAACAGCCGGCTGCGGCCCGAGTTGCCCCGGGTGAACTCGTCGGTGTAGGTGGCGGTGACCACGTCGCCGCCGGCGATCTCCAGCACGTCGTTCGTGGACAGGGCCACTACGTCGGCCTCGGTGGGGACGTAGACCTCGTCGGGCCCCTCGCCGCGAACCTCGACGTGGCTCACGGCCACGGCCTCGCCGAGGTACTCGTGCACGAGGAACCTTACGTAGCGGACCTCGATCGGCGGGATGTGGAACTGCCAGGCCTCATCCGTGACCGCGACTTCCGACTCGGCCGCCGGTTGGGGTTTTCCTTCTACCCCGGCGAGGTCGAAATCCGCCTCCCGGAACGGCCGCATCCGCACCTCGGCGGACGTCAAGTCGGCCCGGGCCCAGGTGGCTTCGACCGCCTCGCGACCCGGCTCCATCGTGGCCAGCACCGTCAAGTCATGGGGGCCGGCGGCGAGCCAGACATCGACGGACCGCTTGCCCTGGCCCACGGGCAGCTCGAGGCGCCCGTCCAGGGCCAGCGCGGTCATGCCGCCGGAAACCGCGATCCGTGCCGCGGAGGCGCTCGGCTGCACCAGCGTGCCACGCCATACGACCACGTACGACTTGCGGTCCTTCTTCTGTTTTCCTTCCTCTGCTTCCTCACCTTCCTCCTCGGGCCGGATCCAGCGGAGTTCGTCGGTTGTCTCTTCATCGACCGGCCGGGCGTTATTCGTCAGGTCGACGACCTGGTCCCAGCTTTCGATCCTGATGTGTCGGCCGTTGAACACCCGCCGGGTCATCTGCCCACACTCCCCGGCCACCGCCGCGGCCGCGGGCATTTCGGGGTGACCGGCCAAGTGGAACCAGAACTGGCCGTCGTGGCTCCCGAGCAACTCGGCCCGCACGGGCACGTTCCCGCCCCCCGCGGGCGCGGAGACGGTTGCCTGCGTGATCCGCCGCAGGTCCTTCATGTCGACCGTGAGGCTCTTCGGCGTGGCCCCGTCGGGCTCGCTCTGCCAGAAGGTCTTCGGGTCGCGGTCGATGGCCATCAGCGGGCCGTGGTCGATGGCCGCGTCGGTGGCCAGCGCGCCGGCCGGCAGCTCGCCGCTTTGGACGGTGCCCTCGAACACGCCGGTGTGAGGGCCGGTTTCCACCAGGGCGGCCTGCACCTGGTCGTCGCTGTCGGCGGTAAGCTTGACGATCGCCCGGTCGGCGTCGTCCGACAGATCGCGGTCGGCGTCCTGGACCCGCAGGTAGATAAGGTTGCCCGGCTTGATCTGGTTGGCCGGCCGGCCCTGAGACATTCGCTGATCGACCTCCTCCTGCTCGGCAGCCTCTCGTTCGAGGCGCTCGCTGAACGATTCCTCCTTCTCGTCGACGATCTTGTTGCTGGCCACGTCGAAGGCGGCGTCGGAGGCCACGTGGATGTCGACGTCCGAGAGCGGCACCGAGCGGAACTCGGCCTTGAACTCGTCGGGGTAATCGGACCGGATCACGTCGCGCCCGGAGAGCTGGAGCACCTTGTCGCCGGGCGCGGGGCTGCCGAGGCTCGTATCCAAATCGACGCGGAAGAGCCCCTTACCGGCCCCAGCGCTGGTCAGATACACGGTCTCGCGGTCACCGCCCGGCTCCGTGGTTACGACGACCGGAATGCGGTGGTGTCCGCGGCTGATGCCTAGGTCGCTGTCGTGCACGACGATCGACAGGGGCTCGCCCGGGGCGTGGTATCGTTTGCTCGTCCGGCCCAGCCGGCCGACCGTCCTCAAGAGGCGCAACTGATCGAGGTACCGCTGCTCGGCCCCGTAGACCTCCGAGAGGCTGAACAGGGCCTGGTTGGCCAGGTCGACGTCGGGCACGCGGTCCAGCACGCCGCGGAAGATCTCCCGCGCGTCGTCATGGTCGCCGCGCCGAAGGGCCAACACGCCGCGGAGGAACTCGGCCCGCACGACCACGTCTATCTCCCGGCGGTTGGCCAGCTTCTCGAACACCGCCT
>Ga0180438_10001198_pt1 | contig 46605 bp, 50 predicted proteins | sample SS_ome_12_FD_132455 | JGI IMG/M metagenome (GOLD analysis project Ga0180438, IMG submission 132455) | Hypersaline lake sediment archaeal communities from the Salton Sea, California, USA - SS_3_D_2 metaG | ecosystem: Environmental > Aquatic > Non-marine Saline and Alkaline > Hypersaline >...
ACGGAGTGCTGCTCCTTCGCGATGCCCAGCCCGGTGGCCAGCAGCGCCTCGCGCACCGTGCGGGCGAAGCGGGCGTGCGGGATCGGGTAGTGGCTACCCTCCGGTTTCGGTGTGGGGATCTTGTCCAGATCCTCCAGGGTGATCAGCGGCTGTGAGTGCATCAGTTCCATGGTAGTCTCCTTCAGATAGCCAGTAGTCTACACTGCGCGGAAGAACCAACGCACGATGCGCGGGACTTTCGGCAGCGTTGCGATCCGCTCCTCGAGACCCTCGATCTGCTCGAGCGACTTCGCGAACCTCTCCTCGACGGAACCCTTCAGGTTCTCGAGGAACTTCTGCCTCTTGGCGATGGCCTGCCTCTCGGTCTCCTTCATGGGGTTGCCACTCAGTGCGCGAACAGTCAACGCGAGCTGTTCCCTCTCCGCTCTGAGCTTGTTGTTGGTGCGGCGAACCCTCCTGTGCTGCCTGCGGGTGATCACTTCTTCCTCCCTTCGTAGATTAGCAACAGGTCAATCAACTTGATCCTCGCAGCATGCGGAAGATCTTTGAACGTCATGTCGTATTCGCAACGCTGCTCTCTGACTTCGTAGCCCAGTACCTGTTCCGCGAAGACACGGTGATTCATCACGAGCCACTTGACGTACTTCGTGGTCAGGACGGTGATCATTGTGCCTGTCCTTTCGCTCTGTAGTTGAAACGCTTGCCGCCGTGCGCCCGCACGCACAGCTCGATGGCCTGCGGTTCGGTCTGGGCGGCGATCTCGTCGCAGAAGACCAACCGTCCCTCAACATTCTTATAGACGCGGAAGGTCTTCGTCCGCGCCCGCTGAAGCTGCTCCCACTCACGGTCCAGGCGGCAGGCGCGGACGAGGTGGCGAGTGTAGGCTGTGCTGAAGCTCATGATTCGTTCTCCAGCTTGTCACCGATCTCGAAGGTCGAGAGCACTTCCTGCAAGAGCCGCAGATCGCCTCGCTCGATGCAGTTCAGAATCGGAATGATCCACGACTCCACGTAGACCCGTGTGGCATCGCGGACTATCTGCGTATCGTCCTGACCGAAGGGGTTGCCGGGCAGGGTCAGACTCGCGCTCTTGAAGCGCACTCGTGCCCGCAACACTTCGCAGGCTCTTTGGAGGGCTACTGGAGTCTTCATCAGCTCGCCCTCCTCTCACGCTGCGCCTGGATCCGGTCCCACTCGCTCGCGCAGTGCTTGGAGCAGAAGACCTCCCAGTCGAAGTCACCGTCCTCGAGCGTGAACCCGTAGCAGTGGTCCCCCTGGTCGAAGGGATAGCCGCAGTGGTCGCAGCGGTCATCCCGCCCAGCCGTGCGCTTCTTCAGCCCTTTCCTCATTAGAGTGCCTCCTGCAGTTCGACGTGACTCAGCCGGTCGAGAACATCTGCCCAGTCGGTGCAGACGAGACCAGTGCGGTGTTCCTGATCCTCCTTGTCAGCAGGGTAGTCGATGATGATCTCGCGAGCCTGCCGATCCCACTGGTAGCTGCAGCCCAGCTCGCGGCACTTCTGGATGGCTGCGTAGGTGACTCGCATCTCAGCTCTGCGGATCAGATCTGCTTTGGTCTTCCTGCGCAGTGCTGCCTTCTTCTTCGCGGGCATCGGCTTCTTCAACCTGATGTCCATCCCCTCTGCCCAGGACACGTCGATCTCGCAGGACCGAACCATCTCGCGGTGTCCCAGTCCCATGTTGTGGCCCAGTTCGTGAACGATGACCTGGGCCACCCGCTTGACCTCGAAGGCCGGGAGTCGGTCGAGCGGCTCGAGGCAGTAGTCACCGTGGGTGTCGCGGACGTTCTCGCGCATCGGGATGCCGATCCTCTGCCAGCACCCATTCATCGTACCCAGGCCGGTCACGCGGCTGTGCGAGCGGGAGGTGATGAACTCAGCCCAGTAGTAGCGGAAGGGTCCAGCGCCTTCCGCCTTGATTGCCGCACGGAGGATCTTGCGCAGATCCTCCGTGCGGTAGTGGCTGCTGTTCTTGATGTGCAGCTCCATCAGCTCACCCTCCCCGCGCAGACCGGGCCGATGCCGGTGCGGATGGACTCGGGCGTGGTGAGGCGGCGATTGCAGACCATGCACCGCTTCTCGATCAGGATCTTGTAGGTGCGGTCCCGCAGCTTGACGCTGATCTCGACCTCCTCCATCTCGTCCGGTGTCAGGTCGACCAGCTCGAGGATCCTGGCGTACCACTCGAAGGTGCTGATGCGGTTCTTCCCACGCTTCGACTTCCAGACGCGGAAGCCATCCTCCTTCACGAAGGCGAAGCCTTGGTAGTCGCTCTCGTTCTCGGGTCCGGTGAGGAGAGAGGCGATCCTCTCTCCCGGCGCGAAGTTGGCGTCCTCCTTCTGCGTGCGGATCTTGATGGTGCGGTGCTCGCCCGCCTCGTTCTCGATGGTGAAGATCCCGTTCGGCAGATTCATCAGCCACCTACCCTCGTCAGAGCCATCTTGCGCTCATCGGTGCGGCCACGGCTCAGACGGAGATCCTCGTCGCGGTTGAGGATTCCGATCTCGAGGTCGATGGTGTGCATGGCCTTGAAGAACGCACCCACGCAGGCAGCGGTGTCGTAGAAGGGATCGGGCCGGGTGTACGCGCCCAGGCGGGCGATCTTGCGGAGGTCTTCGATGTCGAGGTTGTTGAGGTTCGGCTTCTTGCTGGTGAGCTTCTGGAGCAGGATCCCGATGGCGATGGAGGAGACCACCGTCACCGCACCGTTGCCGCTGGGCTTCTCGCCCCTGGCGATGGCGAGGGCTGCGAAGCTGTCGCAGCCCTCCTTGTGTCCGCGTACCATGCGGAGCAGTGCCTTCCTGATCGTGTTCGTGAGCTTCATCAGCTCACCTTCTCTCTCTTGAGGACATCGTCCCGCTGCTCCGGGCCAACGACGCCGGCCGGAGCCGGGGGGAGCATAGCCTCCAGCGCCAACTCCAGCCGCGCGCGCTTGCCGGGGAGCACGCCCAGCGTGGCGGCGCCAGCCACCATGTCGCGGGCGGCGGCCACCAGTTCGGCCACGCCGGCCGCCCCCGGGATCGCATCGCCGCCGGCCAGTTCCCAGTAGCTCCAGACACCCATCAGGTCGCGGTGAACGATCAGCCGCGCGCCGGACTCCAGGTGCGCCACCGACGTGCAGCCCACCCGGTCGCGCATCGTCCGGTCGGCCGCGTCCATCTCGCGCATGGAGGGATGGGCTGGCCGGACCTCCCGCCAGGCGCCGTCAAGCCAGATCACCGGCCTGCGGTGGTGCAGAGTTGTGTTGATGGTCGGCGGCGCCGCGGCCGCCCCTGTGCTCGCCATGCCCATTGCGTCCCCCTTGGAAGTTTCGAGCGCTTCGGACCCGGCGGCCGGCGCTGCCGTGGGCCTCTGGCGAGAGAGTGCAGCAGAACGCTGCGCGGCCGCCTCCGGCCTCCGGGTCTCAGGCGCTCTAATCTCGTGAGTCATTCAAGCCTCTCTCGCCATGTGGCACGCCCACAGTCTACCCCGGACTAGGCAGGCGTCCATGAGCTTCGTCCAGACCATGAACAGCTCGTCCTGGCCCTGCATGATCTGCTTGTTGCGGTCCTTCACCTTCTCGCGTACCTCGAAAGCTGCGGTGGCCTGCGCGTCTGCGATGCGCCTCACCATGGAAACGGCTCCTCGAATCTCGACATCGGTCAGTGCGGGTTTCACGATCTTCATGTTCATCCTCCTGTTAGCAGCCAGCGATCATTGACTCACAAACTACACATAGATTTATAGCCGATGGAATTTACCCTGTCCAGGGGAAAAATAGGAGAAAATGAGAGCGTGTCTGCGGCGAGAGATATCTCATTGGTGGAGAGCGAGTTGTGAAGCGATATAGAGAGCTAAGAAACCGATTGCTCAAGTGCAAGCTTGACTGCTTCACTCTGGAGATGTACGCTCTGGTGGGTACGGTGGAGGTATACGCGGGATGGAAGCTGTTTGGCTTCCTGTGCCTGGGTTTACCCGGTACTGGGTCTCGAGTGCTGGAGAGATCAGCCGCCAGGGTGGGCCAAAGCGCGGGATACTAAAGTAGAATACGCATGCGAAGGGCTATCGCTTCGTGAGCCTGCGCCTGCCGGGATCGAGAGAGAAGCACACGGTCTACGTTCACCGGGCAGTGTGTGAAGCGTTCCATGGTTCGCCACCGGAAGGAGGACACCACGCGCATCACATCAACGGGTTCAAGGATGACAACCGCTGGGACAACCTGTGTTGGGTGGAGAGCGTGAACCAGAACCACCCAGATCCTGTCGGAACGGACAAGTACCCACAAGAGGAGGAAGGGTAGCATGACGGACAGCAACTTCTGGAAGCACGGTCAGCAGGCAGAGGTGGCGCTGCAGGCGCGGATCTCATCGCAGCACCTCTCGGACATCCTGCACCGCAGGCGCGGCGTATCAGTGGAAAGAGCACAGCGGCTCGAGAAGGCAAGCCGCAAGGTGCTCGGCGTGCGGATCCCGTGGGAGATCTGGATCTGCAACAAGCAAAGCAACCACCCGGCCTTCGTGGGAGACCCTGTTAACGGAGAAGAGTAATGCCTACGGCGCTCGAGTTCGCGTTAGAGTACGCGACTCGGCTCGGGTGTTACGTCTTCCCAATCCAAGCAGGGCACAAGGGTGGCGCTGGGAAGTACCACGTAGCTTCCTGGGCTGAAGAATCCAGCAACAACCCAGAGCAGATCCGCGCCTGGGGATCCAAGCACCCTGGCTGCAACTGGGGACTCGACTGCGGGAAGTCGGATCTTCTCGTGGTCGACGTCGACTGCAAACCAGGGCAGCAGGGGTGGACTAACTGGCAGAAGCTGCTGCTCGAGAACGGACAGGTTCAGCCGCCGTGGACCCGCACGCACGCCACGCCGGGGAAGGGACGCCACTACCTCTTCCGGCCAGCGATGCGAACGCGGAGGGAGCTGGCCACCAATATCGACCTGAAGTCGAGTGGCGGCTACGTTGTGCTGCCGGGTTCAGCGGTGAACGGTGGAACCTACACGGTGGTCGAGCCTGCGCCGGTCGAGCCGGTGCCCTCGTGGATCGAGGCGCTCGCTACACGCGAGGAGACTAAGGCGCTCGAGGTGGGCCTCGAGGCCGAGGATCTCGACAAGCCGCACCACGTCAGCGAAGCAATCAAGTACCTCCTCGAGGCAGAGCCTGCGGTCAAAGGCGCGGGCGGCAACAACCAAACCTACGAGGTGGCTGTTCAGGTGAAAGACCTGGGCCTGACACCGGACGCTGCGCTCGAGGTGATGCTCGACCACTACAACCCACGGTGTGCGCCTCCCTGGTCAGCAGAGGAACTGAGGCGCATCGTTCAGAACGCTTATGCCTACGGACAGAACCCGGCGGGCAGCAAGACACCGGAGGCCCGCAGCGCCATGGCACGCGAGGAGTTCACGAAGGTCGACCTCGAATCCTGGCCCCTATCCATAGATGACTTCCCTCTGGGCAAAGCGCCTCCGCGTGAGTGGCTCATCGAACACTGGCTCCCGAAGGGAGAGATCTCGAGCCTCTACGGTGGCGGCTCTGCCGGGAAGAGCCTGCTCAGCCTGCAACTGGGGCTGTCGCTCACGAGCGGGAAGCCCTGGCTGGGCATGCCGGTGCGGACCCGCTGCCGCGTGTTGGGGATCTACTGCGAAGACTCCAAGGAAGAACTGCACCGAAGGCTCGATTCGATCCGCCAGACGCTCGAGTACCAGAAGTGCAAGGTGACCGGCTTCTCCCTCTGGCCACGGGTGGGCGATGACAGCGCCCTGGTGGTGGTCAAAGGCGACGAGGTGAAGGAAGGCCCGTTCATGGCGCAGCTCCGCGCCTTCCTGCGAACCAAGAAGCGTGACGAACACATCCTGGTCATTCTCGACACGCTATCCGACATCTACATGGGCGACGAGAACACCCGTGAAAAGGTCAACAAGTGCATCAAAGTATACCTTGCTCGACTGATGCGCGACTACAACTGCACGCTGCTGCTCCTGGCCCATCCGTCGCGCACCGGGCAGAACACCGGGGATCTGCTGAGCGGCAGCACAGCTTGGGAGAACGCAGTCCGCAACCGTCTGGGCATGGAGAGGGACAAGGACACCGACACGGTGAAGCTGAAGCGCCTGAAGAGTAACTACGCTCGCGCAGGCGAAGAGATCCCCCTGGTCTGGGACGCTGGCCGGTTCCGGCTTGCGGTTCCTGGGGACGAGGCCGCGCCCGCTGACGCTCTCGACCTTGGAACCTACATGGCCACCCGGTTCGAGATCGGTGACGTGATGCCGGTGACCGACTTGGTCGACCGCATCGCTAACGATCCCACGGTGGCCCACCTCTTCGAGGGACTGACCTCGAACCGCAGGCGTGTGGCCAAGCTGGTGGAGCTGCTGCGTGCGGGCGTGCGGACTGAGCGTGTCGGAGTGAGATACGAATACCGTGAAGGCCGGGTGCATCACTGGCTGCGGATCGTGGATCTCGAGGCGAAGGATTGGATGGAATAGGAGAAGCTGCCATGATCGGGTGGTTGAAGCGGATCTTCTGCAAGCACTTCTGGGTGCGCGAGGAGCACATCGCTGCCTTCGCGATGAAGGATGTCTCGAAGTCACGCCCGCCTTACGTTGCGCCCATCGGGTCGCGTTGGTGGTGGTGCTGCTACTGTGGAAAGTGGATACTGAGGTCGGTGCTATGGCTTCCCGTGAAGCGCCTGACCCGCTGATGTTGAGTCTCGCACGTCAGGCGGCGTCCACGGTAGGACGCCACCTCCCGAGGGATCTCGCGGGTTCACTGTACGATGACATGGTGCAGTTCGCCTGCCTGGGCTACCTCAACGCAAAGAAGAGGTACAAGAAGAAACGCGGCTGCTCTCTCGCCGTGTTCGCGTGGCATCGCATGTGCGGTGCCGTGCGTGATGGGCTGCGCCAGTTCGACCCGCTGCCGCGCACCTTCCGCCGCGACTTTCCCACCGTCAAGCTCGAGCGAGGAGTCAATCCGTGGGAAGAACCTTCTTATACCACGGACCTGAACTACAAGCTCGACACGCAGGCAAAGGTGCGCGAGCTACTGGCGCTGCTCACTCCACGCCAGCGCGAGGTGGTGGAGTTGTACTTCTTCAAGCACCTTCGTCTTTGGCAGATCGGAAAGCGCCTGAAGTGTTCCGAGAGCCGCGTCTGCCAGATACTGCGCGAGGCGAAGGGTATCATGAGCCTGGGAAGGAGAGTGTGATGTTCTGGCTGGGATTCATCGTGGGCGCGTTCACCGGGGCGCTCAGTGGAATGCTGCTCCTGGCTCTGTGCTTCGCGAGCAAGCGCCCACCTTCGTGCCTGGAGATCACGCGACGGAACCTTGACCTGTGAAAGGAAAGCGAGATGAGCGACTTCATCACATCAGAAAGGAGTGGAGCCTTGGAAGGGATGACTGCGCTTGAGCGGGCGGCGAAGCGCGACAGGAGGGCGAGATGAGTGACCTAAATCACAGCGGTGCAATTCACATGCCGATGGGCGAGGCAGACAATCGGCCCGACGAGAAGCGGGGCGTCTACCGTAAGTACGAGGTCAAGCGACTCAACGACATGGAGGGGAAGCACGATCACTGTCAGTTCTTTGTGCTCGACCTAGACCACGACGAGTACGCAGTACCGGCACTGAAAGCCTACGCGAAAGCCTGTGCGGACAAATACCCGGCGCTTTCCAACGGCTTGACTGAGTGGGTAGAGGCCCGCCAGTTCCAGCTAGACAACAGGAGGGCGAGATGAGCGGCTGCGAGATGATGAACTGCGAGGACTACAAGGACGGCAAGCGTGCCAAGCTGGCCGAGCGGGAGAAGTTGATCGAGGCGCTGAAGGCCCAGATCGATGAGATCGAAGCAGCCATCCGCTCACTGAAGTCCATCAGGCAGCAGTTGAGGCAGCGGCTCTGCCTGCTGATCCTGCGAGGCTAAGCGGAGACAGCGGGAGCCGTTCGGCTGAGCCGAGCGGCTCCCCAGATCACCTGGGCTGCTTTACAGCCCTTCACGCATGGGACACCTCCACGTTGGTGTCTCCTTGCTTCACACGAGGAGGATCGGTACGATGCCCAGAGTTCTGAACGCTCACCGGCACATCATTCCCGAGAATGCCATCTGGGTCGACCGCTGCACGCAGTGGGGCAACCCGTTCACGGTGGGGACCAGGGATGAGCTGATCGAGAAGTACAAGGTCTGGCTGAGATCTCAGCCCCACCTCATCGCTCAGCTCGAGTCGCTTCGTGGCTACGATCTCGTGTGCTGGTGTGCGCCGATGCCATGCCACGCAGACGTGCTGCTGGAACTGGCGAATAGGTAACCCGTCCATGTATATTCCTCATCCCTTCCACGTATATACGCGAGATCCCAAAAGTATACCTTCCCGATATGGACAGCGATACGGACGATACGGACAAGAAACCAGCAACTCACGTAAATACGTGACATCGATACGGACAAGAGTCGAACATAGTATAAAAAGTCTAGTATATTCTTGTAAACCCTTGGTGGAGAGAGACCCCACACTAGGCATTCTGAGAATTATACCTTCCCGATATGGACAGCGATACGGACAACGTGGACAAGATTTACTCAAACCACTGAGCAACAACGGCTTCGATATGGACAACGATACGGACAGGATGCGGACAGCTATATTATGCCTTATACCTGATAACTCGTTGGTGGAGTGGATGTTGGGCGCGGCGGCGAAACGGACGCCCCTACCGTCCCCCCTTCGGGAGGACGGACGGGTCTCTGGACCCGCCCGCGCCTCCCTGGTGGGCCGGGACCGTTTTCAAAATGTGGCAAAAACGCTCTCAAAAATCAGGAGTTTGAGATGGCTGGGAAATCTCCCACGCAGAGAACGCTCGCGGAGCTGAGATCTCGAGGCTGGGAAGCTGACATCTGCGAGAAGTGGCTTCCTCACGTTCACCGGGGAGGTGGTGGCTTTGGGATCAGGCAAGACCTCTTCGGGTGGATCGACATCATCGCCATCGATCCTGATCGTGGCGTGGGAGGGATCCAGAGCACGGGAACAGCCTTCGCTGAGCACCTGAGGAAGCTCACGAACGAAAGAGCCGCTCAGGTGAGATCCTGGCTTGAGGCTGGTGCCTGGGGCGAGCTGTGGGGATGGAGGAAGCTGGGTAAGGTCTGGAGGCCCAGGATTCGGGTGCTCACACCCGCAGATTTTGGGTCTATATGGTGTTGACACACTACCTGTTGTGCCGATATAAGTGATAGTAGGTAAGGAGATTCGAGATGCCTGACCCAGCGCCGGGTTCGTTCATCTACGAGTTCGACACCGGGGACTTCGATCCGGTGGAGGAGCGGGAGATCGAAGAAGCCCTCGCAGACACACCGGAGGGCAACAGGAAGTTCAAGCACCTCGTGCTCACGGAACAGATCAAGCGCCGGAAGTTCTGCAAGCGGGCCACCGGGAGCTTCCATCAACGGACCACGGAATTGGAAAGGAGAGTCTTCGCCTGGAAGTACCAAGTCGCTGGGATGCTGATCATCGGGGCACCGCTGCTCAGCGTCATCGCCTACCTTCTGGTTAAGGTTCTCAAATGGTGAACGACGAGACTGATCTCGACATCGCTCTCGATGAGTTCAACCTGACGGATCTTCAGCGGAGGTTCGTGCAGGAGTACATCACGAACGGCAACGTGGCCACCGCCGCCTACAAGACGGTTCACTCCAGGGGTGAGGGGATGAACCGCACCACGCTCAACAAGGAAGCGCAGAAGCTCAGGAAGCACTCGGCGGTCGACGCGGCGATCAGGAAGATCATCGGCCACAACATGACCCGCTTCATGATCACGAACGAGCGCATCCTCCAAGAGATGGCCTGCGTTGCCTTCCTCGATCCCGCTGACCTCCTCGAGGACGATGGCTCCGTGAAACCGATCCACGAGATGCCCGAGGAGGCGAGGCGGGCGATCTCGGGCCTGGACGTGTCCGAGATCTGGGACGGACCACGAGGCGAGCGTCAGGTGGTGGGCACGCTGAAGAAGCTGGGCATCACCTCCAAGATGAAAGCCCTGAGCGAGCTGGCCAGGATCAGGAACATGATCACCGACAAGGTGGAGCTGTCGGCGTCCGATGATCTGGCTCAGCTTCTGCTCAAGGCCCGCAGGCGCAAGACCACCGTCAGCGTCGAGTCAGCTACGTTGGAGGATCTCTTCGAGTGAACCCGCTGCAGGAACTCGCTGAGACCCTGGCCGGGTTCTACGATGACCCGCTGGGCTTCGTGCTGTGGGCCTTCCCTTGGGGGGAGCCGGGGACGCCGCTCGAGCGCACCGCTGAGCAGGAGGCTCCCGGTCCCAGGAAGTGGCAGGCCGAGTTCCTCACCCAGCTCGGGCACCTGATCTCGGAACGCGACTTCGACGGGAGTAACCCGGTGGACCCGGTGCAGATGGCCAGGGCATCGGGACACGGGATCGGAAAGTCAGCACTCAGTGCCTGGATCATTCTCTTCCTGATCAGCACGAGACCGCACTGCAAGGGAGTGGTCACCGCCAACACCAACGACCAGCTCCGCACCAAGACCTGGGGCGAGCTGGCCAAGTGGCACTCGATGTCCGTCATGAGGCACTTCTTCACGTACCGCAACGTCAAGGGTGGGATGTGCATCTTCAACAACCAGCACCCTGATACGTGGAGAGTTGACGCACTCACCTGTCGCGAGGAGAACTCCGAGGCATTCGCGGGCCTGCACGCCGCCAGCTCGACACCGTTCTACCTGTTCGATGAGGCATCCAACATCCCCGAGAAGATCTGGGAGGTAGCGCACGGGGGGCTCACTGACGGAGAGCCGATGTGGTTCGTGTTCGGGAACCCGACACGGAACAGCGGGAGCTTCCGCCAGTGCTTCGGACGCAACAAGCATCTCTGGGATCGGGACCAGATCGACAGTCGCACGGTGGCCGGGACCAACAAGGAGCTGTTCGCGAAATGGGCCGAGGCATACGGGGAGGATTCGGACTTCTTCCGCGTGCGCGTGAAGGGCACGTTCCCTCGAGCCGCCGTAAGGCAGTTGATCCCCGAAGACCTCGTGGACGCTGCACTGGGCAAGCATCTCGAGAAGAGCATGTACCACTTCGCCGCTCGCGTAATTGGCGTGGACTGTGCCCGGTATGGCGACGATAAGTCGACGGTATACCTGAGGCAAGGTCTCGCGGCAACGAAGCTCAGCGAACACCGTGGGATCGACACGATGCACCTCGCTGGCCTCGTGGCTCAGTACGAGGACCGGTTCGCCACCCTGGCCACCTTCGTGGACGAGGGTGGTCTCGGCGCTGGAGTGATCGACCGACTCAGGCAGTTGGGCCGTGCGCCCATCGGTGTGAACTTCTCAGCGAAGTCGAACCGGCCAGAGTGCAAGAACAAGCGGGCGCAGATCTGGTGCGACATGCGCGACTGGCTGCAGAGCGGTGGCGCGATCCCCGATGACCCAGAGTTGCGTGACGATCTCATCAACCAAGAGTTCTTCTTCGACGCCGCCAACAAGATCCAACTCGTGCGTAAGGAAGACATGAAGAAGCTGGGCCTCGCCTCACCGGACGATGGCGATGGTCTCGGGTTGACGTTTGCCGATGAGGTATACCAACCCACGAAGAAGGAAGCGTTCACGGGTGTGAAGACCGACTTCGCTAAGACAAAGTACAACGTGCTCGGTTAGGAGATGGGACATGGGACTGCTCGGTGACATCGGAAAGGCAGTAGGCGGGTTCTTCAAGAAGGTGGGGCAGACGCTCTTCGGTTCTCCCGAGATCCGAATGCCGAAGCCGCCGCCGATGCCGGAACAGGCTCTCTTCAGCAGAGCCACTGGTGCCTTCGCGAGGAACCGCAGGCGTGGTGTTAGCGGGACGCTGCTCACCAGTCCGCTGGGGATCGTGGGACCGGGTTCGAGCAACGTGAGCAAGACACTGCTCGGGCAGTAGCCATGAAGTCCACGAAGGAACTCAGACGCCTGTGGAAGCAACTCTACGAGGACAACTCCACATGGCGAACGCACTGGAAGGAGATCTCCGAGTATCTCCTGCCCAGGCGCGGAGCTTTCCTCACCAACGAGCAGGAGCGGCTCGGCCAGGGTGAGAAGAAGGACGGGAAGATCATCAACACGAAGGTGCTGCGTGCTCGCAGGATCATGGCTGCGGGCATGCTCACTGGGATGACCCCACCGACTCGTCCGTGGTTCAGGCTCACCATCGCGGATAAGGATCTGGCCGAGTTCCAGGCAGTGCGTGAGTGGCTCGAGATGATCGAGCGCGGCATGCAGAACGTCTTCCAGAAGTCAAACTTCTACGCCGCGCTGCACAACTTGTATCGCGAGCTGGGGCTGTTCGGTTTCAATGCCATGATCCTCGAGGAGGACTGGAAGACGGTCATCCGCTGCAGGCCGATGACCATCGGTGAGGCGTACATCACGCTCGACGCTAACTATCGACCGGAGGCGCTGTACCGCATGTTCTGGTTGACCGGTGCTCAGTTGCGCCAGAGGTTCGGGGATGATGTGCTGCAGCCCGAGGTCATCCAGAACATCAAGAAGAACAGCGAGGCCCAGTACATCGTTCACCACGCGATCTATCCGCGTGACCGGCGGAACGTGCTGATCGGCGGGCCGAGGAACATGCAGTACGCGAGCGTGTACTACCTCGAGAATGCTCCCGCCGAGGATGAGCGGTATGCCACCTTGAGCGAGAGTGGGTACATCTCCTGTCCGTTTGTCGCACCCAGGTGGGACGTGACCGGCACCGAGGTCTACGGAGACTGTCCAGGCATCGAGACTCTCGCTGACGTGAAGCAGCTCCAGAAGATGGAGAGCGACAAGCTCATGGCGCTGGACAAGGCGATCAACCCGCCCATGAACGCACCCACCTCGATGAAGCGCACCGGGGGGACGCTGCTCCCCGGCGGTGTCAACTACATCGACGTGCAGCAGGGGCAGCAGGGATTCACTCCCACGCTTCAGGTCAGGCCGGATCTCCAGGCCATGGCTTTCGAGCTTGACAGGGTTGAGCGCCGGATTGACGAGCACTTCTTCGTGGATCTCTTCCTGGCAGTCACGCGGGAGGAGAAGAAGATGACAGCCACGGAGGTGACTGAGCGCATGGCCGAGAGGCTGCAGCAGCTCGGTCCTGCTCTCGAGCGCCTGCAGAGCGAGCTGCTGGATCCGGTGATCGACCGCACCTTCACGATCATGCAGAACATGGGCCTCGTGCCGCCACCGCCGCCTGAGATCCAGGGCATGGACTACCGTGTCGAGTACATCTCGGTCCTGGCCCAGGCGCAGCGGATGAGCGGCACCGCAGCCATCGAGCAGTTGGTGGGCTTCGTTGGCAGCGTTGCGGGCGCGAAGCCAGAGGTTCTCGACAAGCTCGATGCCGATCAGGCAGTGGACGAGTACGCGGCCATGTTGGGCACGCCGGTCAACGTGGTGCGCTCGGACGAGGACGTGGCCGAGATCAGAAGGCAGCGGGCCGAAGCGGAGGCGCAGCAGGCCGCTCTCATGCAGCAGGCCGCTGCGGCGGATGGGGCGAAGGTCATGAGCGAGACCAAGCTCGGTCAGGGCAGTGCGCTCGATGCCGTGCTGGGAGGGATAACCGGTGCCGCATAACGCCGCAGACCCGAAACAAGTCAAGGAGAAGCTCGACGCTGCTTCGCGAGCGAGGAAGCAGGAACTCGAGGACGTGGCGTATCTCATCAAGACGCCGCCGGGGATGCGGTACTTCAGGAAGCTGCTCGAGCGGGGAAGCGTGTTCACCACCACGTTCACCGGGAACTCGCAGACTTTCTTTAAGGAAGGCATGCGTAATCTGGCGCTGGGGATTCTCGCTGACGTTAGTGAGGCAGCACCAGAGATGATTGCGGAGCTGATGGTCCGCGCAACTTCAGAGGAAGAGGAGAAGGAAAATGCCAGAGCCTGAACCGAGTCCAGAAGCGGGCAAGCCTGACAACGAACCCGCACCGGGCGCAGGGGACGGTGGCAAGCCGCCGGAAGGCGGCGAGCCGAATCCTCCCGAGGGTGGGGCCAAGCCACCGGAGGGTGGAGAACCCCAGAAGCGGGCACCGGAGAAGTACGAAGTCTTCAAGGTGCCGGAAGGAGTGGAACTAGATGCTGACACGCTAACGGAGTTCGAGGGTGCTGCGAGGGAAATGGATCTCTCGCAGGAGAACGCTCAGCGGCTTGTCGACTTCGGCGCGAAGATCATTCAGGCCGAAGCGACAGAGCAGGCAGAGAACCGCAAGGTAACGCTCGAGGAGTGGGAGAAAGAGATCGAGGCCGATGAGGAGTTCGGTGGGGACAAGCTCGAGGAGACCCTCGACCGTGGTCGACGGGTCGTCAAGGAGCACGGCTCTGCGGAGCTGCACCAGCTCATCGAGGTCACCGGTCTCGGAAGCAACCCGCACCTCCTGCGTTTCCTGGCCAAGGTAGACAAGGCGCTGGGCGAGGATCGTGTGGTAGACGGGAAACCCGCACCTCAGAAGAAGGATGCGGCCACCGTCCTTTACGACGGCAACTGAAAGAAGGAGACTGAAAGATGGCCACTGTCGGAGCAAGCAACCCCACCATCGCGGACGTGGCGAAGCGCCTCGATCCCGATGGCAAGATCGACAAGATCGTCGAGATCCTCAACGAGACCAACGAGGTGCTCGACAGCATGACGTGGATCGAGGGCAACCTCCCCACGGGTCACCTCACCACGGTTCGCTCGGGCCTGCCCAGCGTAGCGTGGCGCATGCTGAACTACGGTGTCGCGCAGTCGAAGAGCCGCACCGTTCAGGTGACGGACGCTTGCGGAATGCTGGAGGCATACGCCGAGGTCGACAAGGATCTCGCGGACCTCAACGGCAACACCGCGCAGTTCCGCCTGAGCGAGGACCGTGCGTTCATCGAGGCGATGAGCCAGGAGATGAGCGACACGCTCTTCTACGGCAACACCGACACGGATCCTGAGGAGTTCCTGGGCCTCGCCTACCGCTACAGCGAGCTGTCCGGTGCGGACAACTCCGAGAACATCATCAACGGCGCAGGCACCGGCTCGGACAACACCTCGATCTGGCTCGTGATCTGGGGTCCGAACACCGTTCACGGCATCTACCCGAAGGCCAGCAAGGCCGGTCTGTCGATGCGCGATCTGGGCGAGGTCACTCTCGAGGACGCCGCTGGCGGGAAGTACCAGGGCTACCGCTCGCACTACCAGTGGAAGTCCGGTCTCTCGCTGCGCGACTGGCGTTACGTGGTCCGCATCGCGAACATCGACGTGTCCAACCTGACCAAGGACGCCGCGACTGGCGCGGACCTGATCGACCTCCTGCAGCAGGCTGTGGAGATCCCGCCGAACCTGAACATGGGGCGTGCGGCTTTCTACTGCAACAAGACCATCCGCAGCTTCCTGCGGCGGCAGATCACCAACCGCGACAACGTGAACCTGACCCTGGAGAACTTCGCTGGGCGCAAGGTGGTTTCGTTCGACGGCATCCCCATGTACCGCTGCGACTCCATCCTGCTGACCGAGGCTGCGCTCACCTAATTAGGTGAGGCGCGAGAAGAGAAGGAGAACAGATCCATGATTCTGGACAAGGAGAATCTCTTCAGTGACGATCAGGCAGTCACCACGACTGCCGCGAGCACCAACGTGATCGACACGGGTGCGGCCAAGGACTCCGGTCCCGGCACGCCGATGCGTGTTCTGGCCCAGGTCAGCGAGGCCGATTTCGCGGGCGGGACTTCCATTGCCGTGGCGCTGCAGACCGCCACCGATGCGGCCTTCAGCTCGCCGGTCACGCTGTTCACCACCGCCGCCATCGCTCTGGCCGATCTGGTGGCCGGTTACCAGTTCGCCATCGGGATGGTGCCCAAGGGTGCGCTGCGCTACCTCCGTCTGAACTACACGGTGGTGGGCACCATGTCCGCTGGCAAGATCACGGCGGGGATCGTCTTCGACAAGCAGCAGAACGACTTCGGTGAGGCGTAAACACCATGGCTAAGGAAGCGAGCAAGATGGTCTGTGTGCGGAAGTGCATCTTCCGCAATCGTCGCTTCCGCGTGGGTGAGACCGTGGTGCCGAGAGCGGATGAGGTGGTTCCCAGGCACTTCGTGGCCGAGGCAGACTATCGCCCTGGCATCGTGCCGAAGGAGCCGCGCACGCTCAAGGAGATCACGGAGGAGCACGCGAAGGCCCGCAAGCCGAAGACCGGGATGGCTGCGAAGCCGTCCGCGAAGGACAAGGGCAAGAAGAAGAAGCCCGAGGATCCCTTCGCTTAGCTGACCTCGCAGGCGGGCGGGTCTTTCGAGACCCGCCCGCCACAGCGGGGAGGAGATGATCATGGACAAGGCAAAGATCCTCGAGATGGTCTGGACGTTCGTGAACAGCCCCACCGGGATCGTGCTGCTTTCCGGCATGTTCCTCTGGGCCATTAACAAGGTCTACGCGAAGAAGCCCGCCTGGAAGCAGTTCGAGGGACTCATCGTCGCGGGTTGCAAGCACGCCGAGAAGCTGATCCCCGATGACACCGAGAGCAAAGGGCTGCGCCGGTTCGACGCGGCTTTGAAGTTCATCCTCAAGATCTACGAGAAGTCGCAGGGCAAGCAGGCACCCGCCTCCGTGGTCGAGTCGATCAAGGAAGGCATCAACCTCGTCCACAACAAGCTCGACAAGGACGGGACACTCTGATGAAAATCATCCTGGGGCTGCTGGCATTCGTTGTTCAGGTACTCGTGCCTGTGCTTCGGGAGATGAAGGAGAGAAGCCGTGAGGCTATCGAGGTTGTCCCTGATCCCGCTCTTGATGAGCTTGACTCTTACGAGTGGGTGTCTTGAGCGGCAAGTCTACCTCGAGCCGGGGCAGAAGGCCGAGATAGCTCGCCCGGTCACTGTCTGGGTCTGGGTTCGCAACGCGGAGACCCAGAAGAAAGAGCTTCGCCCCTACGTGGCTCAGTCCGGTGACATCATCGGCAGGAGGAAGTGACGTGGCAAAGGTGAAGAGCCGCAACGTGCGGATCGAGGAGGCCACCAACGGTTTCATCGTTCGCACCGAGAAACGGGTAGAGAGCCAGAGCGCAGAAGGCGTGCTCTACCCTGACTGGCAGAGTGAAGAGCACGTAGCTAAGGATCTTGCGGAAGCGAATAAGATCGTTAGCAGCTTCATGGAAGCCGCCGCTTCCGAGGAGTAGAGCCATGGCTGTCAGCGTAATCAACATTTGTAACCTCGCGCTTTCGCGCATCGGTGCTCCGTCCATCGCGGCGATAACGGAGAACACCCGGCCTGCGCGTGAGTGCAATCGCCTGTACGAGACCGTGCGGGACACGGTGCTCTCGGAGTTTCCCTGGAACTTCGCTCGCAAGCAGGAAGCCCTGGCGGCACTGAGCGGGGAAGAGGTGACCGGCTGGGATTACGCATACGCCTACCCCACGGACTGCCTGACTGCGCTGCAGATCTACAACCCGCTGACCAACCAGACCTACACCGATGGGGAGTACGTGGCCTATCAACTGGTCGAGTCGGCGGTGAAGATCAAAGCCGACAGGATCAAGTTCGAGATCGGGACCAACTCCACCAAGGATACACGGCTGATCCTGACCGATCAGGAAGACGCGGAACTGATCTACACCGCCCGCATCACTGACCCGAACATGTTCTCGTCCGCTTTCATCGACGCTCTCAGTTGGAGGCTCGCGGCGGATCTGGCCATACCGCTCAAGGGGAAGGCTTCGCTGCAGCAGCAGATGCTGGCCATGTACGTGAGGAAGCTCGGGTACGCTCAGCAAGTCAACGCTAACGAAGGCTTCGAGCCGCCCAGCGGTGTCAGCGGCTACGTGACTGCGAGGAAGTAGCCATGGCTGTCAGCGTTCCACAGAGATCGTTCACGGGTGGAGAGTGGTCCCCTTCACTCTCCGCTCGTGTTGATCTGGCCAAGTACCCCACTGCGCTCAAGCTGTGCGAGAACTTTATCGTGCAGCCTTTCGGTGGGGTGACTTCGCGCCCAGGCACCGAGTTCCTGGCCGAAGCCCTGGACAGCACGAAGGCACTGAAGCTGGTCCCCTTTCAGTTCTCGGTGGAGCAGGGCTACATCTTGGAGTTCGGTGACCAGACGATGCGTGTGTACCGGGATGGAAATCTCGTGCTCGCGGACGTCAGCGGGATAGCCAACTGGGCGCTCAGTACGGGCTACACCATTGGCGACTTCGTTGTAGGAACTCTGGATTCGATACAGACCACTACGTGGCGAGAGGGTTTGTACTTCGAGATAGGCGACTACGTTACTGCTTCGAGCGGCGGGATTGCGCTTCAGTTCCGCTGCATAAAGAACCATGTTGCGGAAGCAGCGAACGATCCTTACTCGAGCAGCGATCACTGGGAGACCGCCATGGTTGGTGGTTACCCGAAAGGTATCTACCGCTGCATTCAGAACCACACATCCACGGCGAACGATGAGCCGTTCATCGGCATTAACTGGGCCACCTACTGGGTGCTCGATGGGTACGCTTACGGTCCTTACGAGCTGGCCACTCCCTGGCCTGCGGAGGATCTGGCGCTGCTCACTTACGAGCAGAGTTACGATGTGCTTTTCATGCAGCACCCAGACTACCCGCCAAAAGAACTGAGCCGCACGGCTCACAACAACTGGACAGTGGCTTCTGTTGTCTTCGGCGCGACAGTGTTGCCGCCAACGAATGTTACAGGCGGCAGTGGCTCGGATCACGACTGGAAGATAACTTCAGTCGATGGAGAAGAGTCGCTGCCTACGGCTTCGTACTTAGCGTCAAGCGGCACGCTCACTTGGACGCCACCGGCTTCGCAGCCCCACTACTACAACATCTACATGAGGAAGAACCTCTCTGGGAGTTGGGGCTGGGTGGACCGGGTCATGGCTGCGGGCGGGCTGTCTTCGTACAAGATCGATAACGCGAAGACACCTGACTACTCGAAACAGCCGCCGGAAGCACAGACGCCTTTCAATGGTGCGGACGATTACCCTGGCGTGGCCACGTTCTTCGAGCAGCGCCTGATCTACGCTCGGACTAACAACCTCCCGCAGACGTTGTGGGGTTCAAAGACCGGTTTCTACCGGAACTTCGATATCTCCACGCCACTGCAGGCGGATGATGCGTTCGAGTTCACGCTTGCGGCTCGTCAGCTTCACGATGTTCGGTGGCTGGTGCCGTTGGATGATCTGCTCATAGGAACCGGCGGCGGCGAATGGCGGATGAGTCCCGGTGGGGACAGTGATGCGGTGACACCCACTAGCGTTAACTTGCGGATGCAGTCGCAGTGGGGCTGCGCCACCATACGACCGGTGGTGATCGGCAACGCAGTCATCTTCATCGATGCTTCGCTGCGCGTGGTGCGAGATCTGGCTTACGACCTCAATGTGAACGGCTACCAGGGCAACGATCTCACGCTCATGGCTCAGCACTTGTTCAAAGGTTACACGCTGGCAGATATAGCGTACCAGCAACATCCAGACACCGTGCTGTGGGTTGTGCGGGACGATGGTGTGCTGCTCGGTTTGACTTATGCGCGGGAACATCAGGTGTGGGGATGGCACCGTCACACTACTGATGGAGACTTCGAGAATGTATGCTCAATCTTCAACGCTGCCGGGGAGGTCCATACCTACGTTGTGGTTACCAGAACCGTGGGTGGAACTGAGAAGAAGTACATCGAGCTTTTCAAGGATCGACTCGTCAACGACGAGGTGGATCGTGCTTGGGCCGTTGACGGTGGTGTCCACTACAATGGATTACTGACGGATCGAAGTTACTCGCTCACGTTGACCGGCGGCACGAACTGGACCGTGGGTGAGTCGCTCACGCTTACCTCGAGCGAGTCCTACCTCTTCGACAGCAGTGATGTCGGGAAGTACTTCAAGCTGAAGCTCGGTGATGACAGTGTAGTAGTCGAGGTTACCGCATTCACGAGCGGCACGGTCCTGACTGTTACGCCTTACGACCGAGTAGTGCCAGTGTCAATGCGAGCCACCGCTCTGCATGACTGGGGTAGGATGATCACGTCGATGCCGGGTCTCGAGCACCTCGAAGGTTTGACCGTGCAGATCGTGCTCGACGGTAATGTGCAGACTGAGGACACGGTTTCTAGCGGAGCGGTTGCCTTCGCGCACCCGGCGATCCGCGCCTTCGTGGGGTTGGGTTACACTTGTAACCTCGAGACTTTGGAGATTGAGATCTCTGCTGAGAGCGGCACTCTACAAGACCGGCTGCGGAGTCCGGTAGAGATCACGCTTCGCCTGGAGAATACGCGGGGCATCAAAGTCGGGCCGGATGCCGATCACCTTGATGAGATCGCTTTCCGCGACGATGAGCTTTACGGCGATCCCACGGCGCTCTTCACCGGGGATAAGGCCGTGTTGGTTGACCCTTCGGACGGCACCACCGGCAAACTCTACCTGAGGAACGATCAGCCAGTACCAACAACGGTTCTGTCTGTGATCCCAAGGGTGGACTTCGGAGATGGCTGAAGGGTTGATCGTGCGGGCTTCTCAGGAAGCCATTGATGCAATAGGGGAGCTGCGGAAGTGCGACGAGCAGGAAGTCAGAGCGGCACTGGGCCTGGATGGTAGGACGGCTTTGCAGATGTCATTCGAGCATGCAGTGCGGTCCTGGGCGATCCTCGCGGACGGAGATCCCGTAGCGGTCTTTGGTGTGTCTGACTACCCGCATGTGCGCGGGCAGGGTTGCCCCTGGCTGCTGGCCAGCGAGCGGATCAGTGAGATCTGGCGCTTCGTGCTGCGCAATACCAAGGAGTACGTGTTTGGGCCGATGATGGAAGGCTTCGATTCGCTCTTCAACTTCGTGGACGTGCGCAACGAAGCTTCGATCAGGTGGCTCGAGTGGGTGGGGTTCCACATCAGCAACCCCATACCGTTCGGATTGGGTGGAGAGATGTTCCATCCTTTCTGGTTGAGGAGGCGCTGAGATGTGTGCAGGATTGATTCTGGGCGGCATCGGCACCGGACTTGCGGCGGTCTCCACGTACCGTCAGGTGCAGGCGCAGAACGCTGCTGCGGAGTACAACGCTCGAGCAGCCGAGATGCAGGCGCGGCAGGCCCAGGTGCGGGCAAGCCGGGAAGAGGCTGAGCTTCGCCGCCGAGGCAGACGGCTGATTGGCCAGCAGCGAGTAGGTTTCGCCGCTTCTGGTGTGGAGCTGGGCACCGGCACGCCAGAGATCGTGAACGAGCAAACGGAGGTGGGCATCGAACAGGATGCCCTGGACATCCGCTACAATCTCGCTCTCGAGCAGTACGGGTTCAAGTCACAGGCTCGGCTGCTGCGAGCGCAGCGGCAGAGTCCGCTTCTTCCCGTAGCGTCGACGCTGCTCGCGGGGACCAGTTCACTGGCGAGCCAGTTCCTCAGATAGGGGTGCGGCGATGGCGAAGATTCCAACCTACCAGAGTCAGGTCAACCTCGCCCGCCTGCGCATGCCGCAGGCCACGCCTGAGTCCTTCGGCGCGGCCCAGGCCAGAACACTGGGTCAGCTCGGCCAGACCGTCTTCAAGACCGGGCAGCAACTGCTGGCTTATGAGCAGGCGCAGAAGGTGAAGGAAGACAAGAACGCGGCTCGCGAGGCGCTGAACAGGTTCAAGGATGAGGCTAACGCCAAACGAGCGGAGTACCAGCAGCGCCGGGGGACGGACGCTGCCGGGGCGGACGATGACTTCCGTGCGGATCTGCAGCGCATGCAGAAGGAGATCTCCGGTGCGTTGAAGACGCCGCAGCAGCGCGAGCTGTTCGACATCACCGCTGCGTCCACGATTCCTGACTATGTCGACCAGATCCGCCGCCATCGCATCGCAGAAGCGGAGCGGGCCAAGCAGACCACCAGAGCGGCAGAGGACACGCTGAGCGTGGACGCAGTCAAGGCGGATCCCTTCAGCACTGAGACCTTCCTCGAGTCCACCAACAACAGGATGCTGAACCTCACTGCTGCGTTGCGCGAGCAGGGCATCACGGATCCCGATGCGGTAGCGGCAGCGGAGCTGGCCGAGAAGTCACGGTACAGTCGCATCCGTGTGGCCTCGCTTCTGCAAGAGGTGACACCAGAGGACGCTCGAGGTCTCGTAGCGGCTGAGCAACACATGCAGCGGTTCGGTGATCAGATGGACGCCGCTTCGCGGGAGGCGCTCACCGAGAAGATCAGGTTGGTCCGCATGGCAGTCGACGCCCAGTCCGTGGTCGACATGCTGATGGCTAAGCCGGATCTCACGGACAGCGAGCGCCTGGGTCTGGTTGACCAGGGCGGCAAGGGTGGTGAGTTCACACTGGCGGGTGTGAAGATGACCAGGGAGGTCAGGGACATCGCTCGCCAGGAACTGATACGAGCCATCCAGCAGCGTGAACAGGTGAAGAAGCTCCACGATGAGGAGCAGATCAACCTCGTCAACAACGAGCTGAACACCAAGATCACGGAGCGATCCTTCCCCGGTTATGGGGATCTGGCTGCGGCGATAGCCAAAGCGGACATCTCCCAGGAGAAGGAAGCGGAGCTGGTCAAGAACTGGAGAGCTGCTATCGGACGTGCGCAGAAGGGACAGGCTGAAGCATTCAGGAAGGCGCAGTACGCACGTCTGCGGACGATGGCCGATGTGAACCCGGCGGGATTCAAGAAGGTAGACCTCTACCCGATTCAGCCACTGCTCAGCATGGCGGATTGGGAGAAGCTGGTCAATCTTCAGAACAAGATCGTCAACGGTGAGACTGACAGCCCGCAGGACCGTACGATGCGGGACGTGCGTAAGGCGCTGCGTTCGGCTATCCGTCAAGTATATCCGGTCAGGACCGGCGCGGACGTTTCGCAGGAAGAGGTGGTAGCCGCAGCCATGCTGCAGAATGAGAAACTCTACGACATGGAGTCTTTCATCGAGCAGCGGTTCAAGCAGGACGCAGACCGACTCTCGAAGATGACCGATCCCGAGGAGCGTCAGAAGTACGTGAACAACGTGCTCTTCGACGCTTACCGCAAGTTCGATCTCGATGACGGGTGGCTGGGCTTTGGGGATACTGAGGTCTTCAACTTCGAGAAGGCGCGGAAGGTTCGCGAGCTGGGCGGCGAGGTTGGCAACATCGTGGAGACCGATGAGTCCAAGGAGGCGCTCGAGAAGCGCACCGGGATTCCTGCGGACGCTCCGCGCCACCCGAATGGAAACATCGTGGTCAAGGATCGAGAAGACATCGAGAACGTCTTGCGCAGGGCGGGAGAGTCGCTGCCCTTCAAACGGGACGATGGCGGTGAGCTGCGCGAGATCATCGTGCGAACCGGCAACCAGGGCGAAGTGGTGGAGATCATTCCTGCTTACACCTACCCAGATGTTCCGAGAGCGGAAGTACTGGGCGAGCAGCGGACCCAGGCGCAGGCTTTCGCGGATGCGCTCAGCGTCAGAAAGGCACAGACCACTGTCTCTGCGCTCGCGCAGAGTGACCCGTTCATCGCTCAGATCCTGGGCGATTACTACACGGTCCAGTCTGGTAAGGCGGAAGAATAGTGCCTGAGTTCAATCCTGACGATCTGTTTCGTGGTTTGGACCCTGAGGTCAAAGAGGTCTTTCAGGGTGAAGTGGCTCAGCAGCGATCCTTCCTCAATCAAGTATCGCCGCGTGCGGTCACGCAGAAGACCAGCATCATCGGTCCCGGTGTCTACGTCCCCAAGAGCCGTTGGGCTGCTTATGACCGGCCAGGAAGACCGGTCAGCGACATCACGCTCAACGAACTTGAGACTCGGCATCGCCTGAACTCTGACCCGGCGCAGACCGCCAGCATTGTTCGGCAAGCGGGCGTCTTCGGGTTCAAGCAGGCGCTGCACTGGCTTGATGACGCGGACGAGGCGTGGAAGGTCACGATAGGCCGGGTGCCTGACAAGGAAGCGAAGATCCAGTTCTACGCACGCCTGCTTCCCGAGGGTTTGGGTGAGGACTTCGTGCGGGACAACTTCACAGCCGTAGAGCGTGATTTCCTCTATAGAGATTTCCGCGAGCTGATGAAGGATAGCAAGGCGCTGGCCCAGTGGGCGGCGAACCCGCACAACATGACGCTTGCCTGGGATAGCGGACGGCAGCTCACGGCGCTGAAGAACGTGCTCGTCAGTCGCTACGGTGGTGCGGGCGAGCACATCGGAGTCGGCTTTGAGAATGCGCTCGAGGGGCCGCGCAAAGGCTTGCTCGGCTTTCTCAAGGCGGCGGATGACATCGCTACTTGGCTGCAGCGCAAGACTGCAGAGTTCGAGCGGGGAGAAGACTTCACACCGGAGGAGGCTGCGGCTTTTGATAAGCGGTGGTCTCACGTAGCGAACGTCTACCTTCTCTCACTGTTGGGTGACAGCGATGCGCAAAAGGAAGTGCGCAAGCTCGACAAGATGACCCCTCAGGAGATGGATCGCTATCTTGCCGGAAGGCAGGATATCCTTTCTGCGGAGATCCGCAGTTCGAGAGATACGGCTTCGGCGCTCACTGATGAAGTGGGCGGCTTCTACCGCTTCGCTGTGGACCTCCCTGGTAGCGCGGCAGACTTGCTTTCCAAAGTAGCCATGGGGTCCATCAACCCGGCGATCCCGCTGGGTCTCGTGGGTATTCAAGAAGGTGGTTCCGTTTACGCGGATCTGCGGGACGAGGGTATCAGCAGCGGGGCTGCGCTGGGTGTTTCGGTGCCGGTGGCTGCGATCAACACGCTGCTCGAGCGAGCTACGCTGGGTAACGTGCGGAACATCCTGGGTATCCGTGAGCGGCTTTCCAGGGAGGCGCTGGGCACACTCATCCGTGAGGTGGTGGTCGACGTGGTCGAGAACATCGGCCAGGAGACCCTGCAGAACATGGTCTCGACCGCCGGTACGCTCGGTGCGCGAGCCACCAAAGAGGACTTCACAGTCAAGCAGATCCTCAACGAGATGTTCGGTTCCTTCAAGGAAGGTCTCTACGAAGGACTGCTCGTAGGCACCAGCTCCGCGCTGCTGGGTATCGGGTCCGTGGCTACAGGGATGCGCCGGGTAGCCATGAACGCTCGGCAGCGAGCCGCGTTGAGCGAGATTTCCAAGATACTTGAAGAGACACCACTCGCTGTCCGCGATCCTGAGAAGCTGCAGCAGGCCATCGACGCTATGGTGGCGGGTACAAACCCGAACCAAGTCATCAGGGACGTGGGCATCGACGCTGAGACCTTCATGCAGTTGGTGCCTGAGGCTATTCAAAAGCAGACGCTGCAGGCGCTCGGCCTGGACGAGCAGACCTTCAACCAAGCACTAGCCGAGAACGAAGAGATCCGTTTCACGATTGGTGCATGGGCGACGATAGCCCCAACCCAGATAGGAACGGATCTCTTCAACCATCTTCGTTTCGGCGCTGACGGCATGACCGTGGCTGAGCAAGTTCAGGCCATGCAGTTCGAGATCGACGTTGCCACTGACCGTGCGCTGATCTTCCGCGACATGATGACCACCAGTCCGAAGGGCATGTCCGCTGAGCAGCGACTCGCGTATCAGCGGCAGTTCGAGGAGACCGGTATGCCCGCCAGCTACGCTCGTGACTATGTCGAGCTTCTGGATCGGGTGTTGAAACGCGGAGCGAGGATCAAGGGAACTACGGCAGAGGCACTGGCTGAGCGGGTGCGCTTCACCATCGATGCTGACCCGAACTTCGAGCAGGCCAGCGAGGTGGATCCTCAGGGCAAGCCAAAGACGCTTTTCCAACTCACGAATCAGGTCTTCGAGTTCGCTCGGGAAACAACGGGTCTCAGTGAGCAGTCGGAACAGGTGATTGCCACGTTGGATCGTCTGGCTGATTTCGACCGGCGGCTACAGGCTGCGGTCGGTGCGCAGATCACCACTGCCGAGGAACTGCGTTACCGGTTAAAGACAGACCCTCAGTCGAAAGCGCAGCTCGACAAGGCGCTGGAGTTGGCTGGTGAGAAGCCCAACGCACGAGTCTCCGATGCGCTGCTGCGCAGGATGGTAGCAGTTCGAGAGCGGGCGGCTGCGGAGCGGGCTGAACTCAACAAGCAACTCAAGGCCGAAGACACTACGGAAGAGCAGAAGACCCAACTCGAGGCGAAGATCGCTGAGTTGGGTGCGACGATCAACGCCATCGGTCCAATCACTGGAGGCCACGGCAGGCCCAGTGCTTTCCAGATCAACAAGGTGCTGGCCAAGGATAAGGCGCTTCGTGCGGAGATCGAGCAGATCCAGGCCGATGTCAACGAGATGTTCGGCAGCACTACGCTGATCAACGATCAGGGGATCGTCACGCTGGGGATCGAGCGCCGGATGAAGAAGCTCGGTCCTGAGGGCGAGGTCGATCCTTACAAACCGCAGTTCGGGGGATTCCGGCGCTCGTTCGCGCAGACCTTCATGGACTATCTCCCCGATGCGGTCTTCGAGGCTTTCCGTGAAGAGGTGACCATCGCAGTCGAGGCCGCGTATCTCGCGAACACCGAGATGGAAGCACCGATCAAGTTCGTGGATCAGCCCATCTCCAACGTGGCCAAGACCGACAAGGGAGTGGCGCTCTCGCTCAAGAGAGCGGAGAAGACCGGTGCCGCCCTGAATCTGAACTCAGCCTGTCCGATGTTCATGATCGGCTCGCACGGCTGCTACTTCGATGGCTGCTACGTGACCGGCATGGGAATGGGCGGCAACACGATCTCCTTCTATTCGCGAGCCGCGTACACCGGGGAGATTCTGCAGCTTTCACAGGAGAGCATCGATCTCTTGAACAGTGTCGGCGGATTGCGGGTGAACGGTCAGGGCGATCTCACGGATCGGCAGTACGGGCAGCTTCGCGATGTGGTGCGCCACGCTGACATGCGTGGGCTGAAGCTCAAGATCATCACGAAGCAGGATGCCACTTTCAGGATGCTGGCCCAGATCAGTAACGAGGGCATCAGCATCGAGCACGTTCTCGTGCAGCCTTCGCTCGATCCGTACTGGATCCCGATACAGGAAGATGAGCTGGCCGATTCCTTCGCTTCAAATCTGCAGCTCAGCCGTGCGCTTGAAGGAGAGAGCGACAACACCGCAATCCAGCAGGCGATCATCGATCTCTACGCGCAGCAGGGGCGCGAAGCCAAGGTGATCGACGGGAAACTCTACCGGAAGTACGGATACTCCGTCGAGAAGTACGAGCAGATTCTGAAAGACTACCCGCAGATCCGCGTGTTGCCGCGCATAGTGGTGGGCACTGCGGAAGAGATTGTGCAGTACGCCCGCGAGCATCCTGAGATGTTGCAGACGTGGATGCACGCAGCCATTCGCCCAGGCATGTATTCCGATACTGTAAGTCGGGTATTGGGTGAGGGGGAGATCGGGAACTTCACTGCTCGTATCGCAGTGGTGCAGGATGAGGAGGGCGAGTGGCACGTCTTCGCGCAGGAGCGCACGCCACCAGAGGAGGACAAGGCTTTCGATCTGAGTGAAAAGCTTCAGCGGGCGAGGCGCGAGGGACGCTTTAAGGAAGCCACCGAGATCCAGCGCCGGATGATGGAGCTGGTAGAGACTCGAGCCAAGGACGTGCCCACGAAAGTGCGAGCCGCGTACCAGAGGGTGGAAGAGTACATCAAGGCGCAGCCAGATGCGCAGAAGATCTTCCAGACGCTGGCAGGCACACTCGATTCAAATCCAGGCTCGCTCTGTTGCGCTGCGGGTGCGGACAAGGACGCTTGCAACAACTGCACCAGTTCTTGCCACATGAGCGCCTCGCTCAGCGAGCTTCCCCAGGCTACACTCGAGAAGACGCCAGCGGTGGCTAGCGAGGTGGCGAAGCGCACGCGGGTGATAGAGGCTGAGACTTTTGGGCAGGCAGTTGCTCCTGTTGGAGAGGTTGATACTTCAGTTAGCTTCGAGACAGTAGACGTGCCACCTGAGAATACGGCTTTCACCCAGATCACTACTACCGTTGGCACGTATCGGGCTGCAGGAGAGAAGCTCAAGACGTTGGGGCTGTCCGAGGGTACGGTATTGGACTTCGGTGCTGGGAAGGGTGTTGGCACTAAGGAGCTAGGTCCGCAGGCAGAAGCGTTTGAGCCGTTCCCTGGAGCAGACTACGAGCCTGACTACACGGACGTTCCTAAGAAGAAGTACGGTGCAGTAGTCTCCTTGAACGTCCTGAACGTGTTGCCGCCCGCAGAGCGACAGGTAGTCATCGAGAACATCGGAAACGTGCTGCGGGTTGGCGGCACTGCTCTGATCGGTACTCGAGGTCGAGGGGTAGCCAAGGCAAAGAACAAGACTGCTGTAGCGGGTGATCCCGGCGGCTTCATCATTCAGCCTAACACGGATCGGCGCAGATATCAGAAGGGGTTCACTAACCAGTCTCTTGCAGAAGAGGTTCAAGCCGTACTGGGTGTTGAGTACGAAGTCACCCCAACGAAGATCGGGAGTATTCCAGCGGCAGTACAAGTAAAACGTCTAACTGCTGCAGAGACTCGAGAGCGGGCAGAGACCTTCCAGCAGCAGCGCCGGGGAGCCGTCACGTTCACTGGCCAGGACATCCACGTCAGGCTCTTCCAGGGGAATTGGGACACCAGTACTCCGGTTCACGAGCTGGGCCACATCGCTCTGAAGTTCCTGCAGGAAGCGGTCGAGAGCGGAACCGCAGACGAGGCGCTCCTTGCGGAGTACGAGGAACTGCAGCGGTTCGCGGGTGGACAGTTCAACGTCGAAGGGATCGAGAAGATCATCAACGAGTGGGAAGCCTACTTCATGGAAGGGAAGGCTCCCGCAGTCGAGCTGACCGACTCCTTCACCCGGTTCAAAAACTGGATGCTCGACATCTACAAGGACATCTCCACGAAGCTCGGTGGGCGGGAAGGCGTGGCTCCCGAGATGCGACAGATCTTCGGCGCGTGGCTCGCAACGGAGCAGGAAGCCGAGGTGGCCGAAGCCTACTACCGCACGTATGAAGCGGCCAGCGACATCCTGCTCAACGAGAAGGATGCGAAGATCGAGAAGGCCAGAAAGAAGGCCGAGGACGAGAAGGAGCGCCGGGTCCGCGAAGCCGTGCAGACCAGGGTGAAGGAGTGGCGGGATCAGACCGGCGGGCGGATCGGGATCGTGTCGCAGGCAGTCGATGAGATCGATGCGCTGCCCACGTATCAGGCGCTCAAGGACGCACAGGAACAGGGAGGCATCAACCCTGACGATCTGGCGTCTTTCTTCACCGGGGCTGAGCTGGGCCAGTTGATCGCAGAGTTGCGTGGGAAGCATGGTCAGGGGATCGTCGCGGAGCAGGCGCAGCAGCCTTCGCCGCAGTTCGACGCTTTCCTCAACTGGTCAACTGACGTGGACAGGAGATCCCAGCTCGAGACCCTGGCCGATAAGTACGGCTTCGAGGATCCGCACCAGATGGTGCTCGCGATGAAGGATGCCGTGAACCGGGATCAGGCTATCGAGGACAGAGCCAACCAGATCGAGGCGCGGCATATCCGCAACATCAAAGCAGCGGTCGAGACTGGCGTGGAGACCACGCACAGCGAGGCCACCTTCGATCTCATCCAGAGGGACATCAACCGGCTCGAGGCGCTCGCTCGCGGGCAGGAGAAGGCGAGGGAGCCCCAGGCGCTGCGCAGGGCGAAGATGAAGGCGCTGCGTGATCAGGCTCGTGAGGATCTCCGCAAGACGGTCAACGCTCGCGAAGCCATGCAGTTCAGGAAGTGGGCTGCGCGGGAAGCGGAGTACGCTCGCAAGGCCATCGCCGCAGCTCGGCGCGGAGATGCCAAGGCTGCGCTCGAGGCCCGCAGGCGGCAGCTCAAGTTCCACGCCTTGATCCTCGAGTCCGTGAAGCTGCGCGAGCACTACGAGAGCATCCGCCGCAAGCTGGCCGGGAAGACGCTGAACGGTCGGCTCAAGAACACGCAGCCGGATTATGCCCGCGCCGTGCGGGATCTCGCCTTCGCGTACCGGGTGAACGACACCACCGTACCGGAGCGAGGCACTGTCAGCACCAAACAGGAAAAGCAGGAGGACGGTTCCACGCTTCACGCAGTCTACGACGGTGAGACCCGGCTCGGCGTCTTCTCCACCAGGGGTGAGGCGCTGGCCACATGGCGAGCTGTTGTCCAGGCCCAGCCACTTGAGCTTCCCTCTATAGGGTTGAAGGAGGGAGAGGACGCAGATCTGCGCGGGCTACTGGTGGATCTCAACGACACGGTGCCCACCTGGGTGAAGGAGAAACAGGTTCCGGTGGGCTACATGAACATGAAGGATCTCACCTTCGAGCAGATCGACGACTTGAATGCCACGATTCAGATGCTGCTCCACGAGGGAGGCCAGTACCTGAATGCGCTCAAGGCGCTCGGTGTTGAGCGTGTAGCTGAGCTGGTCACCAAGATCAATAGCCGCCTCGAGAAGCTCCCCAACTTCAAGCAGGGCACTCGCGACAGCGGCACCACGCTCGGCAAGGCCGATGGCCTGACCGCTCAGTTCGCCGCGTACATGACGCGCATGGAGTTCCTGTTCGATGCGATGGACGGCTACGTGTCGCTCAAGGGAGAGAAGACCGGGCCTGCTGGCCTGATCTACGATCTGATCTCCCTGGCCGATGCCAACTACGACAACATGCTGGCCAAGCATATGGAGGGCGGCGAGGGGATCCCCGGCCTCCAGCAGGCTTTCGTGCGCCTCGCCAAAGCAGCGGAACAGGTTCACGCGAAGAGAGGTCAGTTCTTCGATGTACCGGGAGTTCCGATCCCACCGGCTCTGCGCGAGATCAAAGGCTGGGAAGCGTGGACGTTCGAGAGGATCCTCTGCGTTGTCCTCAACATGGGCAACGATGCAAACCGTGGTCCGCTGCAGAAGAGTGTCTACCAGTTCAGCGATGAGCAGCTCGACTCCCTGGTGTCCGTGCTTCCCGCCGATGCGCTTCGCGCCGTGCAGGACGTGTGGGATTCCATTGATGTGTACAGCGATCTCGCTCGGGTCTCTGAGGCTGTCACATTCAAGCGGCCTCCCAAGGAAGAGCCGCAGCCCTTCGTGGCCACGTCAGCAGAGGGCGAGCAGATCCTCATGCGCGGCGGCTACTACCCGCTGCGTTACGATTCCGATCTGGACCCAGACGCTGGGCGCTGGAACGAGCGGTCCAATATCCTGGCCGATCTCTACAACCGGGCCACGTACACTTCGGCTCGGCCAGACGCTACGGCTTCCAAGGCTCGCGTGCGCGACGAGCGCACCGGGGAGAGTCTGTCCACCAGACCGCCGGATCTCTCGCTGGGCGTGCTGGTCGACAGGTTCACAAAGACTGTGCGCCAGATCACCCACACGGAGCTGCTCTACGATCTCCAGCGCCTGACCACGAACAAGGACTTCTACGAAGCCTTCGTGGCCAAGTTCGGTCTCCCTCAGTACAAGGCGCTGCGGGGATGGCTGAACCGCACGGCGCGGCCTGAGCGCAAACTCCAGGGGCCGATGAACCGGGCGGTCGAGCAGTTGCGTGCGTTGCACACGGTCTCGGCGCTGGGCCTGCGCGTTCTCACGTCTGGAAAGCAGGCGCTCTCGGCAGCGAACGCAGTCCAGGCGATGAACGATTCGGCGCAGAACCTCTCGGGCTACAAGTACATCGCCTACGGAGCATCCACGCTGCTGACCGGTGATAAAGACATGGGCAAGTCACCGGGCAAGATCATCGAGTTCATCCACTCCGTGGATCCGTTCATGAAGGCGAGGAGCCGAAGCATCACGCGGGAGATGCGCGACTTCACGAGGAACATCGACTTCGCTCGCGGCGGCTTCCTCAACAAGATCAAGCGCACGCGGCAGTGGTGCCAGGAGATTGCCTTCCTGGGGATCCGCGCAGTCGATGCAGTGACCACCTATTCCGTGTGGCTGGGTGCGTACAAGCAGGCGCTCGAGCTGGGCCTGGAGGGTGTGAAGGAAGCCACCACCCCAGAGGAAGCCATGGAGGCTGCGGTGCGCTACGCACGAAGGATCGTGCGGACCACTCAGCCATCCGGCATGCCTACGGACCAGAGCGCCGTGCAGGCAGACGAAGGTGCGGTGCGCCTGCTCACCCAGTTCATGTCGTTCAAGAGCGTCGACTTCAACCGCTTCATGCACAGGGTAGCCGGGATCAAGCGCGGCCAGATCAGCGCAAAGTCGCTCGGCAGCTACATTATCAACGAGCGGATCCTCCCGGCGATGGCTATGCTCATTCCGGCTTTCATCTTCTACAACGAGGACGAGAGACCGAAGTGGTGGGAGTTCCTGTTTCAGCCGGGTACAGATCTCCTGGGCGGTGTCCCCGGTCTCAACCTAGTCGCTAGGACGTTCGAGTACGGGCCAGCGGAGCTGCCGATCACGCAGGGTGTCACGCGGGCGGCTAGAGCGGTGAAGAAGTTCAGGTCAGGGAAGATCGGGGAGGGGGCTTTCGAGACTTGGAGAACCCTGGAATGGTTCACAGGTGTCCCCTTCTCTAACCCGATTTCGGATGCGAGGCGTCTGTACAAAAAGGTCAAGGAGAAATAGCCATGACGGTCTCCAGCGAGAACCAGAAGGTAAGCTACGACGGGAACGATGTCACCACTGTCTTCCCCTACAACTTCAAGATCTACGATGAGGATCATCTCACCGTGATCCACACCGACTCCGATGGGGTGGAGACTACCTTGGTGCTGAACACAGACTACACGGTGAGCGGTGTGGGCGAGGAAGCGGGTGGCAACGTCACCTACCCGATCTCCGGTTCGCCGCTGGCCATCGGGGAGAAGCTCACTGTCCTGCGTGAGTTGGATCTCCTGCAGGAGACCGACTTCCACAACCAGGGAGGCTTCTACCCTGACACTGCCGAAACGCAGCTCGATTATGACGTGATGATGATGCAGCAGCTACAGGAGCAGCTCGACCGCTGTGTCAAGGTCACGGTCTCATCTGGCGAGGATCCCGATGACCTGAGGGATGATCTCCTCAATGCAGTGGCGAACGCAGAGGCTGCTGCCGATGCGGCTGCTGCCTCCGAGGAGAACGCTGCCGCGCACGAGGAAAACGCGGCGGCGATGTCTCTGCTCATCTCGTGGTTCCACCTGGGCAAGGAGTAGTACTGTGGCTAACGAACGCTACTGGGTAGACGATGACGCTGATGGTGATTGGGACAGCGCAAATAACTGGGCATCGTCTAGCGGCGGGTCCGGTGGCGCTGGCGTGCCCACATCAGACTCCAATGTACACTTCGACGCAAACAGTCCCTCAGATTGCGAAATGCTTTCTGGGGCCACTCGTCACTGCAGAACGCTAGTTCAATCTGGGTATAACTACCAGCTCAAAGCCACAGTTGTCGGTGGAAACCCTACACTGGAAGTTCACAACGACACCTTCACCTTGCAGTCAGGAGGTCTCGCTTCAACCGGCACAGGGATCATCTTCCTGTTTACTAACGGTGGGGCCGTTGCCATAACTACAGCGGGGAACATGTTGTACTCCACCGTTTTCAACAACGGTAGTGGTACTTATACGTTGCAAGATGCCCTAACCGTGAGTGGTGATCTGCAAACCATCGCCGGGACGTTTGACCCCAACGATTTCGACGTGTCGATAGGCGGGGATCTGACACTGGCTTCGGGTACGGTGGCTGCATCGACTACGCTTTGGGAGATGACCGCTACGAGTGGAACGGTTGCCATCACCTCCAATAGCTACTCGTTCTCGAGCTTCAAGGTGAACGGTAGCGGCGGCACCTTCGAGCTACAGGACGCGCTCACGGTGCTAGGTGATTTCGAGGTAGCCGCCGGTACGTTCGACGCGAATGATCTCGCCGTGACTATCGGCGGGAACCTCACGCTGGCTTCGGGCACGGTGGCTGCGTCGAACACAACGTGGAAGCTCAACGCCACATCAGGCACCAAGACGATCACCACCAACGGGAACTCGCTCTACGATCTCGAGATCAATGGAAGCGGCGGAACCTTCCAACTTCAGGACGCACTCGACATCACGAGCGAGTTTGATCAGGTGCTTGGCACTTTCGATGCCAACGACCAAGACGTGGACATCACCGGAAACGCTTACTGGCGCTCCGGTCTTTCGGCGTCCGACTGCCTGTGCGGTTCGGGGACGTGGACACTTACCACTTGTGCCGCTTCCGTCGAGAAGCATGATGCGCTCTTGAGAGAAACCTCTACTTTCGTTTTTGCCGGTACTTGTACGTGGACAAACGCTGCAGGGGTTGGAACCAAATTTCATCACTTGACACTAGCTGCTTCTGCGACTCTTAGCTATGTGGCACTTACCACATCCAACACTTACGGCACGGTGACGCTGGGCGCAAACTCGACCTTCGCCCTCTCTGGCGGGGGAGCCTTCTGGATGGCAATCGATGCTACCGGGGGCAACTTCGTTCCCGATGCCACCGCCACGATCAGTACGAGCGGTGGCTCACCTTTCTACATCAGCCAGAGCGTTAACGGAACCTTCTACTGGGATCCGTGCGTACTCACCGGCACTTTCTACGTCTTCAGCAACTACGCTAGCGGGGATCGCTACGTTCAGCTACAAGGCAACATCACTGTAACCGGATCACTTCAAGTGGTCGAGGTTGCGAGCCACACAGGTATTCGCGAACTGGACCTGAACGGGTACGATCTGACAGTAACGGGTTATCTGGGTTTAGGTCAACACCCCTACACCTACGGCTACGGAGCCATCGTTGGCAGCAGTACGATTACTGCTGGCGGTCTCTTGATACAACGAGTTCAAGGGACCACGTCCTACGCACTGGACGTGAATGGCGGGATCGTGGATGTCGGTACTTCAGGTGTAGACCTGGGCGATGTGGATTTCCCGAAAACGATTCGCCTTCAGAACTCTGCGGAGCTGCGAGTCGCTGGCAACTGGGTAGGTGATTACCACACCACCACGCTCTTCGAGGGTGATGGCACTGGCAAGCTGAAGCTCGATGGCGCGAGTCCCACCATCGACGCTGCTGGGGATTTCGGAGCGATCAACCTCGAGATCGCAGTCAGCGGCACGGTGACCGCCAACACCGATGTCCATGTCGACGAACTCACGGTGACTACGGGTGCCTTCGACGCTAACGACAAGGACATCACCGTCGACTCTGCGGCTACCTGGGCGTCTGGTTTGGCTGTGGATTCCACGAGTTGCGGCTCAGGAACGTGGCTGTTCAACAGCGCAGCCGTCAATATAAACTCCCATGACGTGTTCCTCAAAGAAACTTCTACGTTCAAGTTCAGCGGGACTGGTAGCTGGGCGCACGCCGCCAACATCAGCATCGAACTCCACAAAGTGGAACTCCTGGCCTCCGCTCTTCTGACCGTGACCATCGCTACCGCTACCAAGGGGATTTACATTGCCGATGTGTACACCATGGGAGCCAGTTCCAAGATCTCTGTCGTTGGTCCCGGCGATATCCAAGTCAGGAGCGGAGCCAGCGGCACCAACCTCAGTGTGGATGCCACGGCTGAGATTGAACTGGTGAATGGCAACTTCTACCTCTGCACGTTCGATAATAACTGCACGTTCCAGTGGAACCCTTGTGTACTGTCCACCACTGGCTCTGGGTTCTTTGCCATCTACTCCAACTCCGCAAGCGGTGACAGGGATGTTCAGTTGCAGGGCAACATCACGATGGGCGGGAGCTTGTGGCTAGTGGAGATTGCGGACTACACGGGTAGCCGCGAACTAGATCTGAACGGTTACGACTTCACGATGACTGGTCATCTCGCCAACGGAAACGGTTACTACGGATACGGTATAACCGTTGGTGCGAAGACGTTCACCGTGGGCAGCGGCTACATGAAGGTACAGCGAATCCAGGGTACGACCCCTTACGTGTTCGACGTGAATGGCGGCATCGTAGATATCGACGGCTACTTCTACGATAACGGCTACGATCTCTCGAAGACGATCAGGCTACAAGGCTCTGCGGAGATGCGAGTGTCTGACTACTGGGACACTTCCAGTGTCACGTCTGCTCTCTTCGAGGGTGATGGAACCGGGAAGCTCAAGTTCGACGGTTCTGGTGACAAGACCATCAACTGCGGTGCCGATCTCGGAGTCATCCACCTCGAGCTGGCGAAGGCCAGTGGCATCACCCAGTCCTCAGACGTGACTGTCGATGACTTCACGCTCACGTCTGGCACCTGGGACATGAACGACTTCGATCTTACGGTTGGCAACTCGTTCACGCAGACGGGCGGCGTCTTCCAGATGGGTTCCGGCGACTGCACAGTGACCGGAGACATGACTGTTTCCAGCGGCACTGTCACTCCTGAGACCAGCACTCTGATCTTCAACAAGACTACAGGCGCTCAGGCGCTCAGCGTGGGGGGCCGCACGTACTACAACGTCACGGTCACTAAGGGTGTCTGGGATCTCAACGTGACCGGCACCATCGTAGTTGATGGTGATCTCGTCATGACCGGCACCTCCACGTCAGCAGCCATCAACACTGGCACTGTGGAGTGCAAGGGCAACGTCGAGTGGACAAAAGGGCAGGACGGTACGGCGCTGATCAAGTTCACCGGCACCGGAGTCCAGACCGCTGAGTGCATGGACGCCGATGCTTCCTTCCCGCATGTGGAAGTAGCTAAGACCGGAGGCTCACTCACGTTCGTGACCAGCTCCCAGTCCTTCCGTATCTACCGGGATTTCACTTACACCTCAGGCACCGTGGTCACCACTGGAACTGTGGAGCTGGTTGGCAACGCCAACTGCAACATGAGTTCAGGTGTCATGCGCTGGGATGACGTGGTCATCGACAAAGGAGCATACGCCACGATCATCACCGGCACCATGTACGTTGATGGTGATCTCGAGATCAAAGCCTCGAAGATCCAGACCGGCACGCTTGAGCTGCAAGGTGACCTCGACATCAACGACACCGGTACGACTACAGCGGCGAGCTACACGTTGAAGTTCGCCGGGTCTAACAATCAGATCTGGGATCAGACCGGTGACGGCAACCTGGGCAACGTAGAGGTGGCCAAGACCGGCGGCACCCTGACCATGGGAAACACCAACCCGCTCAAGGTACAGCGCAACATCACCTACACGAGCGGCACGGTGGACGCCGCCAGCTCGAATCTTGCTGCCTACGATACTGCGGGCGGCGGTCCCTCTGCTACATGGAACTGGGGAACGGTTCGCCTCAACGATGTCACGTTCTGCATGAATGTCTGGAGTCTCACGATCATCGGAACGCTGCACGTCGACGGTGATCTCACGTACTGCGGAACGGCAGGCGGCTCGGTAAGCGGCTTGATCGAGATCCAGGGTGATCTGACCAGCAGCGATGCCGCGCTCAGCGGCACCGCTCAGCACACGCTGACTGGCACCGGGGATCAAGACATCGACGTGAACTCAAACGATCTCCCCAATGGGGACTTCATCATCAATAAGCCTTCCGGCACTGCGTACTTGGTAGCTGATTTCAATCCCGTGAGTTGGAGTGGGGGTCTCTACGTCACGCAAGGTGTGCTCGACATCGACGGCTACGATGTTCTCACCGGGACCAACTTCACCGTGACCGACACGCTGAAGCTCACTGGGGGAGAGACTATCTCAGTCAGCGTGCTGACCGTAGACGTGACCCAGTCGACCGTAATCTACTACGGAGCGTCTTCGCCAACCATCGACTCCCTGGCCACCGGCTTCTTCAACCTCACTCTGGGCGCGAGCAAGACCCACAAGATCACCTCGAGTTCGGAGATCACTGTGGCGGGCAGGCTCGACAGTGACGGACTGGCTGGGGCTACGGCTTCTATCCTCGAAGCCACCTCCCCCGGCACCCGAGGCAAACTGACCCTGAGCGGGTTCAGTACACTGGCTGATCACGTCGAGGCTACGGACATCGATTCCGGCAGCGGCATCGAAGTGCTCGCGCCGGGGAGCACCATAAGCAACACAGTTAACTGGAACGTGGGCGTTGGGAAGCCGAAGAACCCCTTCGGCAGTGAACTGGTCCGCAGGCCAAGAGGTCGCGGGATTGTTAAAGGAGTGGCGGCATGGACATAACACTGGGAACTCAGATCGACACGGTCTTCACTGTCGAAAACCCCACCACGGGCGCGTTGCAGGACGCCGACAGTTTGCCTTCGGGGACCGTCTTCAAGGACGGTGAGGTAGATACGCTCTCCGTCACAGTGGCGAAGAAGGCTACCGGAACCTACAAGGCCAGCTACCAGCCTACCGCTGCAGCGGGCTTCGCCGCTGGCAACGATGTCGCGTGCAAGATCAGCGCCACTTGTGCCGGTGTGTCCGGTGGCGGCATCGTTCGTGATGATCGGATCAAGGATACGGGAGGATCAATCGTGTCTCAGACCAACGCAAGGAATCTGCTGACCGCAGCGTATGTCTCGCAGTACGCTTGTCCCGCCAACAAGACGGCCACCCTCTACATCCACCTCGCGAACGTGGAGACCGGCTCACCGGCAGACAGAGAGGTCAACGTGCGACTCGTGCCTGATGGCGAGACCCCTGGCGACGAGCACCTCATTCTACCGGAGCAGCTTGTCAAGGCGGCGGGCGATCCCGATGACCATGTCGGTCCCATCGGTCCTTACACCCTGGTGGAAGGCGACGAGATCTGGGCGAAGGCCGATATCACCGATGACGTGCAACTGCGCCTCGAGATCTTCGAGCTGGCAGTGCCTGTCTAAGGAGCGCAGCTACTCGATCCTGAACTCCTTGTCACCGATGTGACCGATCTTCTGACTGAGCGGGCCATGGCAGTACACGGCATGGCCCGCCAGTCTTGCTCTCTTGCAGAAGTAGATGTCCTCGCTGACCTCATCGGTGGCCAGGAAGTAAGGCTTCGGCATCTCGCGGAAGATGCTCATGTGGATCAGCATGATCCCGGTGCCGATGCTGTCCACCTCTATGATCTTGTTGGTCTTCCCGAGAAGCCCGCCGTGCCGTATGGCGATGGTGCTGTGAGGCGATCTCTTCCTGCGTGCGTCACAGGCGATCACCTCCCGGCGAGCAGCGATCAGGTGCAACAGGGTATCCGGCGGGAAGGTCATGTCCGTGTCCATGAAGAGGAGGTAGTCAGCGTCCAACCGCCGTGCGCTGGCCACGATGTCGTTCCGGTTACGTGCGATGTCCGGTCCCTTCTTGTTGACGATGGCGAGATCAACGTCTGCCTTGTTGGTGTAAGCCGTGAGCGTAGCCAACGCGCAACCGAAGTCCGCTTTGAACGTGTCCCCTGAGGGGATGCCTATCGCGATCCGCATGAAGATCTCCTTGATCACTAGAAGACCCAGAGAAGAATGAACAGCCAGAACAAAACGATCAGCGTGACACCCAGCACCTTGATATCCATCACTGCTTCTTCTTGTTCTCGCCCGCGTGTCTGGCGCGGATCGAAGCTTTAGCAGCTTCCTCCGATGTGGAACTACCTACCACTTCACCTGTGGCGGTCTTGACGATCTTCCACGGACGCTTCGAGCCTTTTCTGTAGCGAATGCTGTACGGCATCTCTCAGTCCTTTCTGTAGCGTTGCCCGCGCCACCCGGCAACTGCGACAGGCAGACCGGTGGCCCAGGTGGGTAGCGTGGTCATCAACCGCTGGAACTCAACAGCACTCTTCTGCCCCTGTGGAACTTCGCAGAGGATCTCATCGTGGACGGTGAGAACGATGGGGTAGCCTGCCGCCTCGACACGCAGCATCGCTTCAGCCATCACGTCACGAGCGATGGCCTGGATGGCATTCTCGAACAGTTTGCCACCGTAGGTGTGCAGGCGGGTCCACTTGTTGATCATCGTGTTCAGCCCCATGTACTCCACGCTCTTCTTCTGCCTCTTGTATCGATCCACACGCTCTACGACCCGAGGCTTATTGTAGCTGAGCAGCCGCCCGCTGGGAAGCCGCATGTGCAAGTACTGGCCGCGCACACCGAAGGTGAGCCGCCCCACCTTAAACTGTCTGCCGGTCTCGATGGCGCGGATGGCTCCCTCCTCGACCACCCGCCAGAAGTTGACGATCTTCGGATGAGCATTGCGCCAGCGCCCGCAGATGTCGACTACTTCCTCTTCGGGAAGAGACACACCGTAGTTCGCGGCCATCGTGCTGAACGCTCCTACCCAACCCTGGTACTGGAGACTCAACTCCTGCACCTTACCGATGAACCGCTGCTCCTTGGTGATCATGCTTAAGGGCACGCCGAACGCTTTCGAGTAGGCGAGACAGTAAAGATCTGGACCGGTCCCGGCATCGTACTCACGGAAAGCGCGGATCTTCCACGCCTCTTCCGCGAGCCACGCTGCGCAGCGCCCCTCGATATTGGAGAAGTCTGCTGCCAGAAGATCGTGGCCTGGGCCTGCTGTGATCAGGCCGCGCAGGCAACTGCTGGCTGTCCCGAGAGGATCCTCGAAGAAGCCGCAGCCAAAGTTCCTGAAACTCCAAAGCGCATCCTCGACCTCGTCAGGTTTCAGCGTCCCTCGAGGGAGGTTGTGGGGTTGGATCAGCTTCCCGGCCCAGCGCCCGGTGCGAGTAGCGCCCCAGTACAACAGGCTTCCTCGCACGCGGGAGTCGCTACAGGCAGTCACTGCCATAGACTGCAACTTCTTCACGCTGCTCTTCGCAGCGAGCTGCCGGATCTCGAGGAGCCGCCGTGCGCGGGGATCCAGATCCTTGCGCTCGAGCGTTGCCTCGACTGTCTGCCTAGTCAGATCAGGTAGATCACATCCGCAGACACGCAGGAAGAGCAGCATGGCCTGCTGCTGCCGGGTGCTCTTGAGAACCCCATGCGAGATCGAAGCGGTCTCGGCGTTTGTCTTCTGCTCGAACTCTTCAGTGGCCTGGATCATCGCCTCGATGGACTCGAGATCTATGTGGAGACCACGGTCATTGATCTTCTGATCGAGGAACCACAGTGCCTGCTCAGTAGGCTTGAGATCCGGCAGAGCTTGACCGAGGGCATACTCAGCCTGGACGTCCTGCAGGCAGTAGTCCAGTAGTATCTGATACTCGGCAGGATCCTCGTGCCAGTACAGGGTTTCCGCCCAGGCAGGGTTAGCCTCACGCTCCTTCTTTCGGGGCTTTCGAGGCTTGCACATCTTCATCATGACCTTGTAGCCCACGGCATCCTTGACCTCGTGGACGCCTGAAGCGGCCACGCAGGCACGGGCTAAGCTCCGAGGAAGGCCCATTGCTGCGGCTTTAGCAGCCGTACAGCGCCACTTCTCGAGCGGGGTGTCCTCGAAGCCATAGCGCCCCATAACGTGCCTCCAAATGGCTCTCTCGAACTGGGCGTTATGGGCCTGGATCGTGTCAGCTTCCTCCATCAACATCCGTAGCGAACCGTCGTTGATGGCTCCCGCTCTTCCGCCGAAGATAAGCTCAGCCCATAAGGGAATCCAGATCCTCACCGGGCCATCGTCCTGCTTCACGGCGAGGCACATGACGTCCGTGGTAGGATCCTCCGCGTATCGGTAGGCACCGCTCTTCTTCAGGTCACAGGCGCTGCGGGTCTCGAAGTCTATGGTCAGCATCATGGTGGCCTCCGAGGAAAGAGTGGGGGAGGAGACCCGAAGATCCCCTCCCCCTGGCGCTGGCGTCCTAGGCGAACATGTCCTCGTCGGTGCTGGGGACAGCCGCTGCGGGCGCATCGGGACTCTCGACCGGCGCGAAGTCATCCTTCGCGTTGGTCCCACCGGCGAGCCTGTCACCGTCCGCGAGCTTCTGGAGGTTGTTCAGACCGATGCCCACACCGTACTTCTTCTGCGGGTTCTTGCGGTCGGGGTAGTAGCAGAAAGCGTTCACGCTGGCGCGAGCGTAGCAGCCAGAGTAGAACAGCTCCCGGTCGATGATGTCCTCGACGTTGTGGTCGACCACCTGGGGCTTGCGCATGGACATGGCGTTGACGATCCAGTGACCGGCCATCTCGGGGTACTTCGCCTTCCGCAGTGAGCCGTCCTGCATGGTGTCGGTGTCCCCGTCCTTGATGGGGTTGATCAGACCCTTGGGCCGCTTCTCGGCATCCGGCCACTGGGCCAGGACGGCATCGCGCACCAGCTCTTTCAGAGCGGTGATGTCCGTCTGCTTGTCGAACAGCATCATGACGGAGTACATCTTCTGGCCGCTCTGAGTCTCACGCGGCTCCCAGACGTGGGCGAAGGAAACGCGGAACTTCGGAGTGATGATGTTCTTCTTCTCGGTAGCCATCAGTAGGCTCTCCTCTCTTACTGGAACACGTCCATCGTGTCCATCAGTGCGTTTAGATCGGCAGGCACCACAGCGTGTCTCCGATCTGATTCAGGAACCAGTATCAGTCCGGTGTCAGGTTTGCAGACTAGCGAATCGACTCCTCCTTTCTCGAAGCCAGCAGCCTTCAGAGCCTTCTCAGCCTGGGCGGGCGAGACCAGCTTCTTCGTGTAGGCTTCCTCTCCCAGAGACATCTCGAGCGTGGCGGCGGCAACGTCCTCATCTATCCATTGACGCACGGCGCGTTTCGCCACCAGCTTGTAGCCTGGGACCGGAAGACCCATCTCTGCCCGCTCCTGGGCGTAAGCCTTCACGCTTCCGGCCCAGGCCGAGATGACCTCAGACAGCTCCATGACTTTCACGATCTGTTCGGGTGTCAGGTCCGAAGGATCCGGCAACGCCGGGTTCACATCGGAGAACTCCACCTTAGCCAGCGCGAGTGCTTCCTTCGCTTGCTGCGGACAGGTGGCCAGGGCATCGCACCACTTGCAGTGATCACCAGCCTTGAGCGGTGCATCGACAGGCTTCGTGGCTACGACACCAGGGTTCAGGGTTTCCTGCTGCCACGCGAGAAGCTCAGCAGCAGTCATCTCGTAGTAGCGGATCTTCTCTTCGCTCTGAGACCGGGGCTGCACGATGTAGGTGGTGACCTTCTCCACCGGCACGCCTTTGCTCTGCAGTTTGAGCAGAGCGCCCAGAGCGTAGCACTTGGTCTGGCTGTTGTCGGCGCTGACCAGCACGCCTTTCCCGTGCTTGTAGTCAGCGATGATGAGGTGCTTGGTGGCCAGCACGTAGATCACGAGGTCCGCTGTGCCCCAGACCTCATCGTGCGCCTCGACCTTCTTCTCGATCCCGCGCACGATGTGACCGGTCGAGACCTCACCGAGAGGAGCGTGCTCATTCGCGAAGTCGATGTACAACTTGACCGCTTCGGCCATGTCATCATCGACCACGAACTTGCTGCCGTCCTGATTGGTGATGGTCTCGCCACGGTACTTGAACGGGTTGGTGTACTGGCGCAGGCACCTCTCGGCCAGCGTATGTGCGGCTGTCCCTTCCTGAGCGTAGACACTGGTGGGACGCCGAGGGCATTTCCGGCAGAGCCGGATGGATCCTGGGCAGTTCAGCCAGCGTTCGCTCGTGCTGGGTGAGAGGTTAGCGTGTGCCATCAGAGCGCCTGCTGGGCAGCGGCCAGAGCGGCAGGGTACTTGTCAGTGGGGATGCCCGAGATGTTAGTCGCACCGAACCCCAGCAGGATCCCCTTCACGATGGACGTGCCCTCGTCCTTGCCCTTGGTGGCCACGATCTTCTTCAGGGCTTCGAGCACCTGATCCTTCGTGACTGTCGGCTCAGCGAGAGGATCGTCCTGGGGCGTGCTAGCCGCCACAGGTGCAGCAGGAGTTGCAGGCACCGGAGCGGGAGCCGCAGCAGGAGCAGCACTGCCTGCTTTAGCCTCTGCGAGAAAGGCAGCGAGGCGCTCCGTGCCCCACCGATTGTTGTACTCGACCTTCATCGCATCGAGTTCGGCGCGGATGGCTTTCCTGTCGAGGCCACCCTTCGTGTCGGTGGGCGGGGCTTCGGTGCCCAGGTCCGCCGCTTCCTGCGCGACAGCGAGGCCACCCTCGATGACCTTGGCCACCTGGGTGCAGCACGCGGCCTTCGCGGCTTCCATGTCGACGCGGATGGTGCGCTGCTTGCCGTCCCCCAACATGGCACAGATCTGGATCAGGTCTTCGGGATCTTCCGGTTGCAGCAGCAAGTTAGTCTCGGTGATCTTGAGCTTCATTCCTTTCCTCCTAATTGAGTAGCTGATCGATGGTGTTCTGCTTGTGAACCACGGCATGCGCCATGGCCACGTCCAACGTCCCTTCCTCTGCTAGGTGATCTACTAGCACCTCCTTCGTTTGCGGGTAGCGGTGCAGCCGGTCTTCCATCTGCTCCACGATCCCAGGAACCCAGAAAGGTTCAGCGATTACCACTCGACGCGCAGCGGTCAGCGTGTAGATCTCAGCCGCTGCCTTGGTGCCGATGAAGAGCTGCTTGCGCTCGTCCTGCTGGAAGCGATCCACGATCCCCTGGCGCTTCTGGTTCGGCGTGCTGCCGCACACAGTGCAGGCCCGCCTGCCGAAGTGGCGCTGCAGTTCGGCCACGCTCTCCTTGTGATGCACGAAGACCACCACCTTGCCTTCGGCCTCGATGCACATCTCAAGGTAGCGGATCTTCGTGGGAAGATTCTGCTCGGCCACCTCCCGGCGCACGGTGGCCAGCTCACCTTCAGCGAAGGCACTGCCTCGCTCGAGCATGAGCAGCGCAGCCTGGAAACTCCTGTCCCAGGAGCAGCGCGCCCAGGTTCCCGCACGCGGGTTGACGCTGAAGACCCGCCGCTGCTTGGCCGGGAGATTGGGGAAGACTTCTCGCTTCGTGCGTCTGAGCATGATCGACGTGAGCCGCTCGCGCAGTTCACTGAGGTTACTCGCGCCCTGGTAGTCATCAAGCCTGTCGAGGCTGACACCATCGGTGGAATACTCTCTCGCGAAGGCGTCCCACTGCTTCCCGTCTTGCACCACATTGCTGTCGGGCAGGCTCTTGTTCCAGCACCACCGCCGCCACTGCTCGTAGAGCGTAGCGGTGCCAAAGTGGTGGACGATTACGCCGCCTCGCCCACCACAGTACCGGTCTCCGTACTCATCGTAGCTCGGCCAGCTTGGGCCGTCGAGGTAGCGGAGCACCGGGTAGAGTTCAATCGGACGGTTAACCACAGGAGTGCCGGTCAGGACGATGACCCTCTTGCCTCTGACCGGCGGAAGCGTGCGCGAACCAACAACCTGTTTCGTTCGCCTCGAGGTGATGTCCTTGATGTAGTGGCCTTCATCGATAATGACTAGATCCCAGAACCGCGAGCGGAGCGCCCGCGTATGAAGATGGAGCACATCGTAGTTCACGATGATGTATTTACCTTTGGGGCGCTCCGCTCCGTAGATGACTCCGATGCTCGGGCACAGCAGTACCCACTTCTCGAGTTCACGTTTCCAGTGATCCTTCGCGCTGGCAGGACAGATGACCAGCACGGTCTCAGGATCGACTGCGTTGATCAGGCCCGCCGCCTGGATGGTCTTCCCGGTTCCCATCTGATCGGCCAGGATCCCCCGCTCGTGGTTAACGAGCCAGAGGATCCCGGCCTTCTGGAAGTCCATGTACTCCAGGCCAGCGGGTGCGTAGATCATGCCTCAGTCCTCGATGTAGTCACGTTGGGCGCGAAGCCGTGCAGCCCGCTCACGGCGCTCTTCCTGCGCGAGAGACCACGCTGTAGGCGAGAGGCTGCAGTAGTGCGTGTAGCGTCCGTTCAGTCTATTGATGACAGCGGTTTTGAGCCGCTTGATGTTCGCGAAGCCGGAAGCCTTCCACGTTGCGGCGATGGTGAAGTCCTCACTGTTCATGTGCTGGCTGTTGAAGATGCCGCCATGCTCAACACAAGCCGACTCGAAGAAGAGCAGCAGGGATCGCTCTTCCTTAGACATGTCTCTTAGCGCAGGAGGCGTATTCATTTCCCCATCCCCGTCTTCGTGCTGCGCAGCATGCCGCGCAGGGTGAGCTTGTTGATCTCGTCGGTGCTTTCCTTCCCGTCGAGGAAGGCGAGCAGCGTGTTCATCACGTAGGGTGCGGTGGCCAGAAGCTTCGCCCAGGCCAGACGCTTTGCCGGGTCCGCGCACCCTACCGCCACGAGGACTCCCTCCTGCTCCCAATTGAGCAGGAGGTTGCCGTCCTTCCGCTGTAGGATCTTGGGCTGATCCACGATCAGTTCACTCCGCAGACAGTGTCCAGCATCCCGTGCAGGCGGATCGTGCGCCGGGGGAGATCCTCGACTGCGTACCGCTTGAGCACCTCCGTGTACGCATTGAAGAGCCTCCAGGCGTCCCGGTCCACAGCGAACTCAACGTGACTGGGCGTGCGCCACTCCCTGAGAACTTCGGGAACGCGAGCGTTCGGGATGACCTTCGCGTCGACGCTGCGGATCAGAAGATCGTGTACCATGTGATCAGAGAACGTCCGCAGCTTGTACCGGGAGATCCTCTCGTCCTGCTTCGCGTGTGCCTGCCGCAGCCTGCCGACAGCGTCGAAGACGAGGCGCTGGAGATCGTCACCGATGTAGCGGGTGTGCCTCCTGGCCAGGACGATCTCGTTCGAGAAGCTCAGGTTGTCACAGACGAGCGCCCGGTTGCCAGCGCAGAGACCGGCGGCGAAGGTCTTGTCGTGGCTGTTGCGCAGGCCCACTATGAGCCGGTAGTCCTCGCTCTCGGCCTCCCGGTGGAGGTCGAGCAGCCCGAAGTACCGCTGCCCCTTGTTATCCACGGAGTGCTGCTCCTTCGCGATGCCCAGCCCGGTGGCCAGCAGCGCCTCGCGCACCGTGCGGGCGAAGCGGGCGTGCGGGATCGGGTAGTGGCTACCCTCCGGTTTCGGTGTGGGGATCTTG